>Ga0154293_109_pt1 | contig 257077 bp, 217 predicted proteins | sample RifGroA1_FD_105587 | JGI IMG/M metagenome (GOLD analysis project Ga0154293, IMG submission 105587) | Bdellovibrionales bacterium GWA1_52_35
AGAGTGATTGCACTGTGTGGGTGGGATGGGGTATTTGCGATCAGAAAATAACTCTCTGCAAAATCGCCATGCCCCTCATTATGGGGAAGAGCCATAGCTGATTCGAGCAGCTTTTGAGAATCAGTGAATGCGTCGAACATAAAAACGTGTGTACCCCGACTGTACCGCTTCGCTAAAACAAAAAAGCCTGAGATCCGAAGATCTCAGGCGCTTTAAAATGGCGTCCCCACGGAGATTCGAACTCCGGTTACCGCCGTGAAAGGGCGGTGTCCTAGGCCTCTAGACGATGAGGACAACCTGTGCGTCAATCAATGATGTAGAGGCAAGACGATTACCTGCAACACGTCTGCTTTTCAACTGATAAAATCATTTTACTCAAAAATTATTTGGGACGGCATCCCCTTTGCTCCTTTGGTTAAAAAATATGAGGTGAAGGCCAATGCCAGACGTGAAAATTCTTGTGGTTTATTACAGTATGACCGGCAATGTGGCCGCTTTGGCCGAAGCCATTGCGGAGGGGGCGAGGACTGAAGGGGCCGAGATTCGGGTCAGACAGGTGACCGAACTCATGCCTGAGGAAGTCATCAATAAGAGACCCGCCCTGGTCAAAGTCAAAGAGAAATACAGGCATATTCCCATCGCAACGAACGAGGATCTGGAATGGGCAGACGGCGTTGCCTTCGGCTCGCCCACCCGTTACGGCAACATGACCGCTCAGCTCAAAGAATTCATTGATCAGACCGGGAAGCTTTGGATGTCGGGATCCTTGACCGGCAAATTGGCCTCCGTATTCACCTCCACTTCAACCCAGCACGGCGGGCAGGAGAGTACCCTCATTTCCATGATGATTCCTCTTTTTCATTTGGGATTCATCATACAGGGCTTCCCCTACGCCGAGCAGCTCCAGATGGGCATGGAAGCGATTCACGGCGGATCCCCTTACGGTGTTTCATCCATTTCAGGGCCCACGGCCGAGAGGTCCCCACAGAAGCAGGATCTGGAAATGGCTGCCGCCTTGGGCAAGCGCCTCGTCCAGACTGCCCGCAAACTTCGCAGACCTGTCGAACAGGCCGAAGCCGCTTAAGGTAAAGAACTCAAAGCCCGCTCAGGATTCGTTTTACGGAGTCGATACTCAACCGCTTCCCAGATCGGCACACCCGTGTCTTTGGGTAGAAAAAATGAGCGCAGGAATTTTGAGATTTCGTCCGTTCCGCGACCCACGCCTTCGCTGATCGCAACATCGTAATTTTTTACCGGATTGATCCTTTTGCCGTTAATGCGGAATTTTGTCAGGATTTTGAGCTTTCCGACCTGCTTCACGTTATAGGTGAGTCCCGCAGTATTCGGGAAGCCGCCAAATTCCACTGTCGCTGAGATCACAAGCTTCAGCAGCCAGCCCGGAACTTTGACCTTCCACACCGTCCAACCATGCGGCTGTTGGGTGCTGTAGGTCCGAGGGTAGTAGTTAAAAAGCTTTTCGCGGGTGACCGGACCCGCAGCTTGCTCAGGGCCGAAGAACATACTGAAATCGAGCGACAGCTCCGTGCCCGCCGCATCCCGCAGGGCTTCCGCGTAAATGTCACCCCAGACCGTTCGATTTTTTTTAGGAGGTTCCATCGGTACCGGAGAATCGCCCAGAACTTCACTGAGCCAGCCAAAACCGAATTTTTGATCGAGCTCGGCGCGGAGTTCCTGAAGCAAAGAGGAAATCTTCTGATCCTGCGGTCCGTCTGTTTTCACTTCGACCAGCTTGCTGTGAATTACCTCTAACGGAAGGCCCGGCTCAAGGTCCACCAGCAGGTCACCTACGAATTGCCCGTTAGCACCCGTCTGAACGATCGGCACCTGCTTGCCGTCCAAATTGGTCACGATCCTGGGCTTCTGAAGTTCCGTATGCGAATGAGCCCCGATCATCAGATCGACTTCGGAAATTCTGGCCGCAATTTTTCTGTCTTTTTTGAAACCCAGGTGGGAGAGGACGAAAACGAAATCATTTTCGCGCTTCAGCTGTGGAATCCATTCGCGTGCGGCTTTCGTGGCAGAGGTCATTTTCCCTGCCACGACCAGCCAGTCATAGAGCCACTCATTGGTCGTCAACCCGAGGACGGCGATTTTTGCGCCCGCTTTGTTCAGCTGAATGTATGGCGTGAAATGCTGCTTTAGCGCCGCGTGTTCCGGCTTAATGTTGAAATTTGCGGTCACGAAAGGAGTGCGCGGACGTATCTGGTCGAAGTAAGTATTGAGCTGGTTTGCTCCAACCAGCCAGTCATGGTTGCCGATCACCGCAGCATCGTAGCCCATCGAATCCAGTAGTCTTAAGGGTCCGGCGCCGGCTTCCGAGAATCGATAAATACTTCCGTCAGTGAAGTCGCCGCCATCGGTGACCAGGGTATCAATTCCGGCCGCCTCCGCGCGTGCGCGAAGCTGATCAATGACGTACTTGAGCTGCGCCAGTCCGCCTTTATTGGAACCTGCGGTTTCGTAGAGGGCGTGAATATCGTTCGTATGAATGATCTGGAGGAGTCGCGCCTCCACCATCGATGGAATAAGGCAGCACGCCAGTGCGCCGGCACGCAGAAGATTTTTCAAGATTTGGGTCAGTGATCTGCGAACCAGGAGCATACGATCCTTATCGGATCGAAAGGCTTAGGTATTGAGGATGCTGCTTGTTCTGAAGAATTCTGTAATTACAAGGCTTTGCTGCTGGTCTTTGTAGGTTTTTGCATGAAAACCGTTCTGAAAGCCTCGATTACCGGGAAAGAAAAGCCGGCAAAGACCTTCCGCTCCATTTCGGCCAAAGGATTCAGAGCGGGGTTCTTGCCTGCTGCTTCCAGTAAATTGATGAATTCGTCGCTCAGACCGATCAACTCCGCAATTCGATTTACATTCGAGCCATTCACACGGCCCGGGAACCCGGTATTGTCGCGGCGTTCATGGTGCTGTTCAATCGCCTGAATTGAAACTGCATCGATTCCTGGAACATCGGCAAGCATCCTGGCGCCGATCGCCGGGTGCTCGAAGTAGCGGTCTTCGGGTAAATTGAGCATTCCGATGTCATGCAGGAGGGCTGCAAGGCCGATTGCCCGGAAAGCGCTTTCACTTTCCACTTTCAGCGGCAATGCGAGCAGGCCTGCAATCATGGCTGTGCTGACCGAACGGTCATACAGGCTCAGATGCGCTAGAAAAGTGCGCATTTCGTCCAGGTTATCGATATCCATTCTCGTGATAAAGGAACGGATCTGACCCACATAAAGCACGGCAAAATCAATGTGCTCCGCAGTCAGTCCTTCGGTATGGATCCCGTTAATCAGCTTCTGGCCCTGGTTGTAAAGGGCCGAGGCCCTGAGCTCAAAAGATACCTCGTGGTGGCTGATGAGGAACTTGGCGAGGTTGTCACAATAGCTCAGGCAAAGTTCGTGATCGGCTTTCTTGAAATAAAAGAAACCGACGCCTTTCTGGATATAGCCCAGTACCCGTTCCGGTGAAAGCGTGTCACGGGCATTCAGAATTTTGAAATAGCGCCCGGATGGGAGGCGGACATGAATGTCGTAAAGAGAGGCGCTGCCGGTCAGTAAATCAGAGGAGAGCACGGCCGTGTAGAGCCGGTCCTCCTCGGACGATTCAGTGATTTGAGGAAACGCGGGAAGGTCAAACCAGTAATCAAAGATCTGAGACGCGATTCGCTTCTGGATGATGGGAGCGGAGATGGGGGTCTGGAGCTGGCCATGCACGCCCATGCGGTCGAGTTCGGCTTCTGTAAAGGGTTTGTTCTTGCGGTAGAGAACGTAAACCGGCGTGACGGGTCGATAACGGTGGGCCAGTCCGATGAGTTCGACCCCACCGGGATAGGGCATGACGGGGTCTATAAAGATGCCGGCAAAACGTCGTTTGGAGTCCATTAGGGCGGTTTTGGCCGCGCTGCCGCTGCTGACCAGTGTCAGAGGAAGCTTTGAGGAGATTGCGTCGCAATCGCTGGAATTAATGATTAACGCAGAATAGTTCTGAGCCGTTTGAGACACGGTCATGAGATCCTCCCTGAAAATTGTAGACTGTAATGCGGAGTGTTGGCGAGAGAAAGTTGCAACGGGCTGGTCCAAAAGGTTAAACTCCCCGAATGGAAACCCCTTTTTTCACACCGTTGGATCAGGCACTTTTTGACAGCAGAATTGTTCAAGTCACCGGAGTTATCGATTCCGAATCGGCTTATCAGATTAATAGAGCTTTGCTCGCGCTCGAAAAAGCAAATTCTGAAGCCGCTGTTTATCTTTTTATCAATAGTCCTGGCGGCGAGATCAGTTCCGGCTTTTCGATCTATGACACTGCCCGTTTCATCAAATGCCCGGTTGTGACCCTGGTGACGGGTTTAGCCGCAAGTATGGGCTCTTTGATTGCTTTGTGTTCGGAAAAGAGCAAGCGGTTCGCTTTCCCGAATGCGAAATTCATGATTCATCAGCCCCTGATTTCGGGAGTAGTTCATGGTTCCGCCTCGGAAATCGAAATCAACGCCAAGGAAATCATCCGGACCAAAGAGAAGATCAACCGGATCTATGCTGCTGAAACAGGTCGCCCCATCGAGGAAGTGATTTCGGCAACCGATCGCGATACATGGATGACCGCAGATGAAGCGCTGAAATTCGGCTTGATCGCGAAGATCGTCACTAATCGCGCAGATCTCTAAAGAACTTGAAGTATTGCTTATAAGATGCCGATATCGTAGATATATTTTAAATCTTGACGAATTAAATCAAGAACAGTATTTGTCCAGAATGCGTTTCAAGAATTTCTCCGTTTTTTGTGCAGGTATGGGCTTTCTTCTCGTCGGTATCGCGCATGCGGAAGAGCTGCGTTTTGATTGCACGAACTCAGGTCTGGAAAACGAAAGATTCACAGCGCAGGTGGTTGCTGTTGTCTCTGTTGAGGAAGTCGGTCCGAAGAGCCCTGTCGCTGTCAAAGTCGATGTGGAATCGATCACTCTATTTAAGAAGGGTTATTTAGCAGAACAGAAACAGGTTGGAGTCGAGCGCGCACTCAAATTTGCTGGGACCTACGGTCTCGCTCCGAGGAATCTACCGAAGCAGGACCGGAAAGGGCGTGATCTGGTTTTAGCTCCTGAACCTGGTCAGCAGACCGTGATCAAGGAACTCCATCTGAGCACTCTTTCCCAGGCCAGCTACGTCGTCACGAATAAAGGCGCTGTCTTCGCGACCGATTGCACTCTCGACCCGATGTAAACCTGGCTTCAGATTCCCCGGATCATCACCGCCCAAAGCGGTACGGTCAGAAGCGAAAGCGGAATTCCGATCCCGATCATCAGGTGTGCGAGCCCCGGCTCCAGCTCGTATTCATTCGCCACAATCGCGCCCGTGATCATCGGCGCCATCGCAGCCTGTACGATAGTGATCTCAATTGTCTGGCCATGGGCGCCGAGCAAACCCACGAAAAACAGCGCGATCAACAAGGGACCCAGCAGAAGTTTATAAGCCAGCCCGAACATGAGTTCGGTGGAATAGCGGCTCAGATTCTTCAGTCTGAAGTCCAGTTGGAAGCCCACTGATAAAAGGGAAAGCGGAACCAGGGTTGCAGAAAGCTTCTCCAGCAGTTCCGTAACGACGGGCGGGTACTGCGTGGAGCTGAGCAGGAATGCCGCTACCAGGGCATAAAAAGGCGGAAAGTTCAGAATTCTTCGAAGCATTTCTTTCGGTAGAAATTCACCGGAAGAGCAGAGCGACGCGGTGAGGAGGCCCAGAGTCGAGAGCACCAGGAAGGACCCGGGCTGATCAGTCAGGATGCCGACTTTCAGGGCTTCCGGTCCGTAGAGGACGAGAAGCAGGGGGAAACCGACAAAGGACGTGTTGCTCATCGCTCCGGTCAGAATGAGCGCACCCACGGTTCCGATGCTCCAGCCGAGTGCCTTGCCCGCCACGCGAAAGAACAGCGCGCCAAGTATAAACAGGATCCAGGCCATGAAAACCGGCAGCAGCATGTTCATGTCGAACTTCAGTCCATGAAGATAAAGCAAGGTTGCCGCCGGCAGGGAAAGGTGGATGACAAAGCCATTCAATGCAGCGGGCGTCGTCGCAGGCAGGCGCCGGGACGTTCGCAGCAGAACCCCCGCCAGAAGGCAAACGATGACCAGAATCAGGTTGGACATCACCCAAGCGTACGCTAATCTAGACCCCATGAATAGCTCCAAGAAGACAACACCTGAACGTGGAATTTTTTGTAACCGGACTTTGAATATGCGGGCGATCAAGGCTGTGGGTTACGATATGGATTATACGCTGATTCATTATCATGTTGAAGAATGGGAACGGCAGGCTTACGAAACGCTGAAAAAAAAGCTGCTTGCAGATGGTTGGCCCGTGGGAAATCTGCAGTTCGAGCCAGTCATGGTTTGCCGGGGTCTGATCATCGACACCGAAACAGGCAATCTGATCAAAGCGAATCGTTTCGGATTCGTGAAGAAAGCGCTGCATGGGACCTCTGCCCTGAGTTTCGAAAAACAGCGGGATGTTTATCAGCGCACGATCGTTGACCTTTCCGAGAGCCGCTGGGTGTTTTTGAATACGTTGTTTTCGCTTTCGGAAGGCTGCATGTATGCCCAGCTCGTGGATCTTCTGGACCGGCGTGAATTGCCTGGGGTCATGGGTTATCTCGAGCTTTATCGCAAAGTGAGAAGCGGTTTGAATGACGCCCACATGGAAGGCGAACTGAAGGCCCAGATTGTTGCCGATCCCGAGCGCTTCGTGGACCTGGATCCGGAAATTCCGCTGGCACTCTTGGATCAGAAGAATTCCGGCAAGAAGCTCCTCCTGATCACCAACTCGGAGTGGGGCTACACGTCGTCGATGATGACTTATGCTTTTGATCGTTATCTCCCGGAGGGGATGACCTGGCAGAGATTATTCGATCTCGTCATCGTCGGTGCACGCAAACCGGCGTTTTTCACGGATGAAAGTCCTTTTTTTGAAGTTGTGACGCAGGAAGGTCTTCTTCGTCCGCTCACCGGAAAGCTCTCGACTACGGGCGTATTCCTGGGGGGGAGTGCGCAGGAGCTGGAACGGCATCTCTCGCTTTCGGGAGACGAGATTCTTTACATCGGGGATCATATGTATGGTGATGTGCATGTGACCAAAAGGTTGCTCCGCTGGCGTACCGGATTGATTCTTCGCGAATTGGAGGACGAGCTGCGGGCTATTGTCGATTTCCAGAAGCAGGAGCGGGAGCTTGAGTCGCTCATGCAGCAGAAGGAACTGCTGGAAACCGAACTCTGTGGAATTCGAATCCAGCTCCAGCGTAAAAAGAGCGGCTACGGTCCGGAGAGTGCGACTGCGGAAGCGGCCTTGCAGGATCAGGCTGCCACGCTCCGGCAGAACCTCCAGGCCCTGGATCAGCACGTTGCACCGCTGGCTAAAGCTTCCGGTGAAATGGGCAACTCCGTCTGGGGGCTTCTGATGCGGGCGGGAAATGACAAGAGTCATCTGGCACGGCAGATGGAGCGACATGCGGATATTTATACTTCGCGCGTCTCAAATCTCTTGTATGCGACGCCTTTTGTTTATCTGCGGTCCTCACGGGGGAGCCTTCCTCACGATCCGCTGTATGCTCCAGAGAGAAGCGGTGAGTAAGTCATGACAACTCAACCCAACTCCGGCTGGCAGCCCGGAATGAAGATCGTCGGTCCCGTCAGTGAAATGACCACGCTGGATCTGGCCACCATGGCTTCCACGCCCATTTACAAATTATTGATTGGTGCGATTGTCCCCCGACCGATTGCCCTGGTCAGCACGATGGATGAAGCAGGCGTGGTCAATCTTGCGCCGTTCAGTTTTTTCAACGGAGTTTCTAGCGTGCCGCCCTGCCTTGTGCTATCGGTGACCCGCAGGCCCAATGGTGCCAAGAAAGACACGCTTTTGAATATTGAAAAGAGTGGCCAGTTTGTTGTGAACACGGTTGCTGATTGGATGGCTGAGCCGATGAATCATTGCTCCGCCGAATATCCGAACGGGGTGAGTGAAATGGAAAAGGCGGGGTTTACTCCGCTTGCTTCGGTGAAGGTTCGCCCTCCGCGTGTGAAGGAATCTCCGGTTCACATGGAATGCGAGCTGCACAAACTGGTCGAAATCGGAAATGGGGAAGTGGGTTCGGCCGTGATCATAGTCGGGAAAATTCTGATGATGCACATTCATGCACCGGCTTACGAGAATGGAAAAATCAAGCTGGAAGAGATTGCACCGCTTTCACGGCTGAGCGGATTGAATTATGGGCGTACGCGGGAAATCTTTGAATTGCCCCGACCGAAAATCTAATTTGAAAACCGTTTCGATTTCAGACGCTTGTTGCGCTTGAGGGGCTGAACAAAAAAGAAATCGCATTTGACACACTTACATCCTTTTTTGAGCTGCGTTACGCTGATATTCAGATAGGGAGGTACGTTGATGAGCTATCAAAAGTTGTGGATTATTGTTCATGATATTGGGCCCCCGAAATTTATCTAGCATGAGCAGCCCAGCCGGTACCGATGGGGCTCATGGACTGTCATACGGCGCCTGGCCGGGTGTCGCAGTGATAGCGGGAAAAATTAAATTTGAAAAATCGTCTGTCCACTTCGGTGGAGCAGGCTAAAGAAATCGAAAGCTTGAACTGCGAGGCCCAGCTTTGCAGGAGAGCCTAAAATAATGGCCCCGGGGCTGATACAGCTTCCGGGGCCTTTTTCTTCTTATTCCAGGGAGGATGAGAAGATTAGCTCAAAGACTTCTGACCTGCTTTTTGGCCAGCTTTCTGACCTGCTTTTTGTCCAGCCTTCTGCCCAGCTTTTTGAGTCGCAACCTGACCTGCTTTTTGTCCGGCCTTCTGGGTGGCTATCTGACCAGCCTTCTGCCCAGCTTTTTGAGTCGCAACCTGACCGGCTTTTTGTCCGGCCTTCTGGGTGGCTACCTGTCCAGCCTTCTGCCCAGCTTTTTGAGTCGCAACCTGACCTGCTTTTTGTCCGGCCTTCTGAGTGGCTACCTGTCCAGCCTTCTGCCCAGCTTTTTGAGTCGCAACCTGACCTGCTTTTTGTCCGGCCTTCTGAGTGGCTACCTGTCCAGCCTTCTGTCCAGCTTTTTGAGTCGCAACTTGACCTGCTTTTTGTCCAGCCTTCTGGGTGGCTACCTGTCCGGCCTTCTGTCCAGCTTTTTGAGTCGCAACTTGACCTGCTTTTTGTCCGGCCTTCTGGGTGGCTACCTGTCCAGCCTTCTGTCCAGCTTTTTGAGTCGCAACTTGACCTGCTTTTTGTCCGGCCTTCTGAGTGACTACCTGGCCGGCTTTTTGTCCGGCTTTCTGGCCAGCAAGTTGTGTAGTGGTATCTTGCGCAAATACTGGCGAGAGTGCGAATGAGAGCGCTCCGGCCAATAGAAAAGGTTTCGCGAATTTCATGAAGTTCTCCTTCTAGAGAGGGGGATGTTTGTTTCGGTCGACATTTGTGCAACTGAAATGCCATGTAGGCGAACAAGCGGCAAAACTCCGGGCAAAGCTCGCGATTGTGCTCAGAGAGTTCCGCACGATCGTGCCCGGAAATGTCAGATGGGTTTTGTTGAACTCTCAAGCCGCTTGTCAGCTGATGCCAGAATCCGGAATCAGCTATGTTCAATCATATTGAACCTTTTACGCAGTCCGTACTAATTCGGAAAACGGGAAGGCTATGACCGGTGTTTGTATATGAAAATCCGGTTACGAAATTTGTAAAAAACGAGCGAACGTCCTTTTTGTTTTCAAAAGCCTGAAAATCAAAAACTTTGGCCGCCTCGGCATTTCAGCCGATTCACTGATCGATCTTTGCAATCACTCGATCTCCGAAGAGGATGTGCCGGTTGTTTCGTTCACAGAGCGTTTGGCCGGGACCAGGTGCTCTGAAGAAACCCAGCCGATTTCTCCTTTGGCCGTGCGGACTTTGTAGAAACCTTCGAGCGGCAGATTACTCGCGGCTACGAGTTGATTTTTCTGCAGCTTCATAATTGTACGAAAGTTGTTTCCCGGTCCTTCCTTGAGCTCTGCAGTTGAATCGATACGGGCTCCCTGGGCTGAAAAACCCGGAGTTCCGACCAGCAATAGAATGAGACCGATAGATGCGTTTAGGTAAGCGGGCATGGATAGAGTTTAATGCAGCAATTCGGTTCTGGCAAACAACCGGCTCAGTCTTCTTTAAACAGGTATTCAAGTGACTCGAGATTGTCGCTGATTTCCAACGAGAGAATTTGTGAGAACGCGTGCAAAATGAGCAGGGCGTTGTCCTGGGCATCTCCCGACCCGTCGTCTTCGGCTCCAGTCACAGAGCGAATGCGTTGCAGGATCCCGTCATTCACTTTTTGAACGAGCTGGTACTTCCGGTCAAGCTCGAGAAGATCGAGATCCGGCACCTCACCCACCTGTTTGCGAAAGTACTGGCGCAAAAGATAAATCGAAATCGACCGGACCATCGTCTCGGTATGGGTGGAAAAGGGCAGGTGAAATCTTGCCATCGGCTTCAGGAAGTTCATGACCGGGCAACCACTTGTGGCCATGATAATTCCGAGAATTGAGAATAAGCCGTACTGGATCTGGGTGTCCTTGAGATAGATCCGCTCCGGAGTGATTACTTTAACCGTCACCGGCTCGGTTGATCCGTTCTCCTTAAAGTGATCCACCAGTTCCGCTATGTTGACTGCAATTGGACAATGGGTGGCCTGGCTTGTGCGGAGCGGGCATATGGGACATTGAGCAACTTCGATCTGGGTCCATGTGGGAGGAGAGAAGCTTTTATTATTTTGGAGCCCGAGGTGGGTGGCATCGAGCGTGAGCTCATAACGGCGGACGTAACTTGAAGGAAACAGAAATTCATACGTAATCGAGTAGACTGCCGTATTTTCCATTACTTAAGAGTACGGTTCAGGGTCGAGAATGTAAAATCTTAAGATATTAAACCCTGCGTCATTTTTCGTCGATAATTATGCATGATCTATCTAGTCTGGGTCGCGATCTTCTTCGTGAGTCAGCCCCTTGCTTTTGCAGAGCCGGGTTGTTTAGAAGATGCTCCTCTTATCCAACGAACGGTCAGCCCGACATCTGAGACGTGCACTGAGAGCACTGAGACATGGAACTGGCGCCTGCCGATTTCCTGGAATTATCCGGAGGTGATCACGGCCGCCCAAGTCCAGCTGGAACTCCGCAAATACGAGCCAGCAGGGAACTGGTTCGCGGTTCTGCACTTCAGTTTTCCTGATCCACTCCCACTGGGAATCCCGTTTACTTTTCAGAAAGCGAAGCTGCGCTGGAGTGATCAGGAAGTGGAAATTGACTGGTCGAGTGCCTGCCAGAACGTCGGCCGCGGGATGTTTCCTGGGCAGCATTTCGAGGAAAGGATCGAGCTGCCGCAAACCGAAAGCTTCTGCTCATTTGACGATCTGACATTTAAAATTTGGGGCGGTCGTTACTAGCGAAACTTTTCTGATTGAGCTGCGTACCTCTTTTGGTCACAAGGAGGTATTACAGTGATAGGTAATTTCAAAAATCTGCGAACAGCTGGAACGAGAGGGATCGGGGCGCTTGCTCTCTTTTCCGTATTAGGTGCGTGTAATTCAGAGCAGGCGCAAACTGACTGGATCCAGGATCCAGTACCGACGCCCACCGCAACCACCACGCCGAAGCCGGATCCTACTGCAACACCGACTCCCACGCCAACGAGCGGGGATCTTTACACCGGGCCGGAGGAACTGCAGAAGTATGTTATCAAGTTTATGGATGATGCCAAAGCCCAGGGACTGGATGTTCTTCCGGATATGCAGAGCCCCAAGCTGAGTATTCAGATCGGCAGCTTGAATTCATGGGGGGCGTCGGTCATCGGATTATGCGAGACATCAGGCAATCTGCGCCGGGTGACGTTTGATCCCGATTTCTGGAACGCCGTTTCAGAAACCCAGCGGGAGTTGCTCGCTCATCATGAATTCGGACATTGCGTGCTTTATCGCGGACATACTTCGACATTGCTGTCTTCCGGGGCCTATGCCTCAATCATGAATCCGATCATCATGTCGAGTTCCACATACACGAACAACTACAACTATTATCAGCAGGAGTTGTTTCAGCAGGCAGGAAGAGCGGCACTTGCCAGTACGGAGCAAGTGACCACCCACGTTTGCGGTCTCGAGGATCTGTAACTCTTACGCCTCAAGCCACAATCACGCGCCCCCGGGTTATCGCAAGAAGCCCGGGGGCTTTTTTATGCGGCTGCTCCTGCATGAGCGCCCGAGCTCATTTCCTCGCACGATTCGGCGCATTTGCGACAAGTTTCGGCGCAAAAGACCATCTGCTGGTCACCTTCCATTTTTTCGCAGGACTCCGCGCAACTGGAGCAGGCTTCTGCACAAAGTTCGCAGCTCTTCGGGTGAAGGGGGGACCCCGAGATCATGAACTGGGCACTTGTTTCGCAAATGCTTGCACAATTCTGCAGTATTCGCAGGTGGGAGGGCTCAGAATGCTCACCCCCTTTGTCCATGCCGTACTGCATCGTTTCGAGGCAGATCTGGTGGCATTCAAAACAGTTTTCGATGCATTCATCCATGGTGATCGATTTCGGGTGAGACATGAGTTCTCCTTATAGGCGGGTATTCGTGGGGATCCGGCGTGCAACTGATGTGCAAATGATGTTCCCTCAAACCTACTTCTGGCGTGACCTTTGCTGACCTTTTTGTAAAGAAGGCGGCCTATAAGGTGCGGTATCTGAACGGCCGCGCGAAAGGTGGAGGTAATGACAATATTCCAGATTCTTAAAACCGATCACAATAACGTCAAAACAATCCTGAAGCGAATCGAGAAGCTTGATGAAACGGAGCAGGCGGAGCGCTTGGAGCTTTTTGAACAGGTCAAGGATGAACTCCTGATTCATCTGAAGGCGGAGGAAAAAGCCGTGTACCTTAAGCTCAAGCAGGAAGATTCCACGCGCGAGCTGACCTTTGAGGCGCTCGAAGAGCATGGGCTGGTGCAGTACCTTCTGCAGCAAATTGACTCGGTCGATCCAGAGGACGAGCGCTGGTCGGCGAAAGTCACTGTCCTCCGCGAAGTGGTGGAACATCACATTAATGACGAGGAGAAGGAGATCTTTCCGGAAATGAAAAAAAGTTTTTCCAGCCGGGAACTCGGCGAAATGGCCCGCGAAATGGAAGCGCTCAAGAAGGAACGCAGAATTCCTGGGCGGCGCGCGTTTGCAAAAGCTGGTAAAAGAGCGGCCTAAACGCCGTTTAAACCGACCGCGTAAACAAAAAATATTTAATAAAGGTTGCGATCGCGTGCCGCAATTGGCTAACTTGGACCCAGGAGGTCCGAGTGAAAAAAACGTTTATCGCAACCATCAGTATTGTGTTTCTGGTTTCCATCGGTGCGATGCTGGCGCTTCATTGGCGTGAAGCAGCGAGCCTGCAATCCAGTTTGCTGCAGAAAGATCTGCAGATCTCGCGGGTGGAAAAAGCGCAAACGCTGATTTTCGAACTTGAGCAGTTCCGGGCGGTGAATGCCAACTTCAGAAGGATGTTGAACGCTGAAATCGCGAACGCCAAGAAATCCATTGCGAATAGCTTGCGTGAAGGCATCGAGTCCCTGGAAGGTGAAGGGGCGAGCGCGGAGGATCGGGCAAGCCTGACTGAGATGCGCATCAAGTTTTCGGAGCTGCAGATTCTTTCCGCCAAGCTGGAACCGCTGCTGTATACGCGAAATGCTTATCAGAACAGTGACATTCAGCAGATGCATGCGGACATTCTCCGGAATATCCAGCAGGTCCGGACTAATGCCCGCGCTCAAGGTGATTCGGCCTATTCGGCCGCGCTCGCCAATGTGAGTCGGACACGAACGGTACTTGCGCAGGCGGCCGGTGTCGCGGTCACGATGTATCTTTCACTTTTCCTTTATCTTCTTTTCTCCCATGCCCGCCCCTTGCAGTTGCTGCGCGAGCGGGTGAAGGGAACCCGGTCTGGTTTCGCAGTTGCCGATAGTGCCAGATTACGGGGAGTTTACGGGGAGATCGAATGGTTGATTCGCGACCTGATCAAGACAATTGAGTCCCATCGGAAAGACCGCCTGGAATTTGTCACGGCCGTTGCTTCCGATCTGAAGCCACCGCTGCTGGCCGTAAGGGCTTCCACCGATGTGATTGCGTCCGCTCCGGACCGGTTGGTTGCAGATCCACATTTGCGTTTTCGTACAGTCGAATCCTCGCGAAATGCCGTCTTCCGGTTGACCGCCGTACTGGACGGCCTCAATGACATTCTTGATTCCAACGAAGGTCGTTTGCGTCTGAATGAACAGATCACGGATTTGAACCAGTTGATCCTCGCTACGGCCCGGGTTCTCGATAGGGGGGAGAGCGGTGACTGCAAGGTGCAGGCAAGTGTTCCTCCGATTCCCGTTTGGGCGACCATTGATCGCGAGCGTCTGGAACATGTCATCGTGTATATTGTCTCGAAATTGCTGACCCAGCAGGAGCAGCCCGGTCGGATTGTGATCGAGATGTCCGCAGGAGATCCTCAGAGCAAAGGTGGTCTCCATCTGTCGATTTACGATCAGGGCAAGGGCCAGAACCAAGTGCCGCAATCGACGCAAAATGTGAATCCACTTACTTCGGGACCGGATCAGGGACTGCTCCGGCACTGGGCTACTCAGAAAGGTTTTGGAATGTCCATGGCGGATCGGATCATGCGGGCGCATGGTGGAAACGTGACAGCGGCAGGCGTGGCCGGAACGCGACTGGTCTTCAGATTATGGCTGCCCCCGGAACGGATTTCGATCGGTCTGCTCCAGAGTGATGTCTCCGGGTTTCAGGACAGTATTAACGTGAATGCGACTCCCAGCATGCATCCAAGGAATTAAGCTGGAAGATCAGGCTGCGCGTTTGCCCAGGTCTCGGATCAGGAGTTCAATCCTGGAACCTGTTTGCCTGACCTCGTAAGTACTGACCGGTTGACCGGCGGGACCTGCATTGACCTGTCCTGTTGTCATATTGAATTGCGAACCATGCCAGGGGCATTGCACATAATCGCGTATGCAAGCACCATCAGCCAGTGAACCGCCCTGGTGCGTGCAATGGTCGTCAAACGCGAGATAACCATTTTGCCCCCGAGCCAGGACGACTCTGCGTTCCTGCCCGGAATTCGGAGTCGCAATCCGGATGAGTTTCATCTGGCCCACCTGAAGTTCGTCGGGAGTTGCCACAATCACGGCATCTCCAAAAGTGTTTTCAATCGTTATTTCCCGCCATTGACCCGCTTCAGCATAGTAATGGTCCACGCCGATCTGAAAACGATAAGCGAGAGTGCCGCCCAGGAACCCTGCAAAACCGAGGAGCCCCGCCCCGATTGCCTCGAGGATCAGAGTGGACCACTCGGGACGCAAGCCCTCAGGACGTTTCAGAAACCAGGCCGCCAAAAAAACCGCAATGACGAGGAGATTAGAGAGCATGTGCCAAATTGCGTACTTTTTAGCGCTGCTCGCTGGCGGCACAGACCCTGAATAATCCATGAGTCCCGGAAGGGCTGCCAGAATCGCGGTGACGACGCCCGCGATACCCAAATAGTAACCCAGCACGAATGCGTCACGCGAACCCGTCAGCCGGGCGATGATGTCGCAGAGAATCGTGGCTGAGAAAAACGCGATCGGAAACGGGATCAGCATGGGATGGATCGGATGATTTTTAAGGACCCGAGCGGTGCTTCGCATTGCGAGCCTCCTGACAGGCTACTGATAAGCAAGACCAGTTCCTGTTCAGGGGCTGAGGTTGGGACTATTCGACACAATCCTGAAAAACCAGTGTTTGAGAGTGCTCACGTCATTTTCGGAAAGATCTTTGAAGGCCATTCCGCATTCATGACCGCGACTCCAGACGGCCTGCGCTTTGATCTGGATTGAGTTTTCCTCTATCGGCAGCTTGATATCGAGCTGAGTGCCTACGGGAATGGGGTTTGTGACTCTGGCAGCCAAGCCGCTCAGGCCGAGGTTGCGTATCTGAATAGGTCCATGGGCATTGGTGTCGGCCGGAAGTGTAAGCGGGATCCTCAAATGTTTCCTTCGGTGTTGCTTGCCCCAGGTCCTGCGGTTGGCCATAACACTGCGGATCCCCTCATGAAGAGTCTCGTCGGTGAATGGTTTGGGCAAAATGAGCAGATTGGGAAACTTCAGAAAGTCCACAAGCAGGTCAGGCTGGGTCATTCCGGTCGTGATGAGTACCGGGAGATAATGATCAACGCGCTTGAGGTATTTTATAAGAGTGGCCCCGTTCATTCCCGGCATGTTGTAGTCGGTAATGATCAGATCATGTGCCTGTTCGATAAATTTCAGAAGACCGAGTTCCCCGTCGGGAGCGGTGCTCACCTGATAACCGGAGCGGGTGAGTTCCTCCTCCAAAATCGATCTGAGTGTTGCATCATCTTCAACCACGAGGACTGCGCATTTGCCGAATGTCATTAGCTCTCCAATTGTCCTTAATATTTTATGCATGGATAAAAAAAATGAAATGGAAATTGGGGCATGCCGGCGAACTTAACAAATCGAACTTAATTATTATGATTGGAATTATCCAGAACAGTTCTCAGCAGCGGATCCCGATATTGGGATTCGGGCGTAATGATCCGCTGCTCTCGCGGGATTGTCCCGCCATAGTAGAAAGTCCAGAAGGCGATGTCTTCCTGATAGGTGGGGGAGGACTTCATCCGGTCCATGATGATCCCCAAAGTCTCAATCTGGCCAACTTCAATTCCCAGTGCCGCTTTGTAGATCTGATAAACGAATTTTGAGCAGTATTGTTTGTCGTTGTCGAAGTTGAACTTCAGGTCATAGCTGATCCCGAGGCGGTTCATCGCTTCACGCTTGAGCGCAGCGATGTCATTGGATCCGGCGGGATCGCTATCAAGCCCGGGGTGTCTGCGGACCGCAATTTTTGCGGGGTTCGTGCGATCGACAAATTTGCAAAGCGAGCCGATCTGGGAAACAGGAAGCTTGCTTTCGGCGACGATCCATTCTCCCGAGGAGTTCTGACCGAGGACCATGCCGACGTGATTGGTCCAGCCCGCCGTCGCGCGTGCGATTCGCTTGAGAATCGAATTGTCGATTTCGATGAAAAGCAGGTCACCGGCTCGTACAACTGCTGCGACGGACTGGCAGAGGGGGGAGCGGGATTCGGCTTGAGCGCTCGAAAGGGCAGGTGTTGTCCAGCCCAGCAGGCAGAAAGATAAAACCAATTTTAATCTCAGCTGCGTCTTCATGAGGATAATCGTGCCCGAAGGTCTGATGATCAATCAAGCTGAAATATGAGTAATTCACGGCAAAATTGCTTGTAAATGCTGCGTAATTTATTGCACAACGCTTGAGTCGGTGTGAAAAAATTTGCGCAGTGTCCAGAGCGCGAAGGCGGCGTACAAGCAGATCCATGATAACCGCGTCAAGAGGTCGTGAAATTTCAGCAGAAATTCGGGAAGTTCCTGAATGAAAAAGGAATGAAGTAGCGCTGGTTTTTTCGGGGAAGGCCGTGTAGAAATCCTGAGCTTTGCAAATGAAGTTAACGCGGTGAATTAATCGCCAGGAGTTCAGAATGAAAAAAGCAGTTCTTTTTAAATCCCTTGCTGTTTTTATATTGGTGCTCGCCTCTGCGCAGAGTGCCTTGGCCTTTCCTATCCGGGTCACAGTCAGTGGCAGTTCCCAGCAGGTAGTCGCGCAGGCTTGTAACTATTATTACAATGGCCCTCTTTATTGCAGAGTTACCGCATATGGAATGCTTCCGAACGGGTTCTGGATCAATTCCTTCACGAATCACTATTTGGCACCCGGTGTCTGCCAGACTGCATATGTTTACGCAAACTATCCCTACTATTTTGTGGATGGTCGCGGGACAGCGGACTGTAACTACGCTTACTGAAGAGAAGGCGCTGGAGTTCAGGCCAGCTCCGGGTATTCAGGATATTTTCTGGCTCCAGCCAGCCGCGCCTTGCCTGGGTCACGCCATAGCGCATGAATTCCAATTCACTGACGTGATGAGCATCGGTTGAGATCGCTACTTTGACTCCGAGTTCTTTTGCGAGGCGGCAGTGATGCTCGTTCAGATCCAGGCGGTCAGGTTGTGAATTGAGTTCAAAAAAGCAGTGACGCTCCCGTGCTGCCAACATAAGTCGTTCCATGTCGATTTCGTAAGGTGGCCGGCGGCCGATCAGGCGCCCCGTCGCATGGGCGAGGATGTTGAAATAGGGGTTATCCATGGCACGGATGATCCGTTCCGTTTGCTTCTCCCGGGATAGATTGAATTTGTAGTGAACGGAGCAGACGGTGATATCCAGTTCCCTCAGAATTTCGTCGGGCAGATCGAGGGATCCATTCTCAAGAATATCAACCTCACTGGATTTCAGGACTCGAAGGTCTCCCAGTTTTTCATTGATCTGATCAATTTTGCGGATTTGCTCCAGAAGCCGACCGGGATCCAGGCCTTTGGCAACGGTAAGATGCCGGGTATGGTCCGTAATGGAAAGGTATTGATAACCTTTCCGCAAAGCGGCCTCGGCGAGTTCTTCGATCGTGGCCCTTCCGTCCGTCGCGAGTGTGTGCGCGTGCAGGTCCCCTCGAATATCCTGCAGTGTAACGAGTGAGGGAAGGTGATCTTCGAAGGCTGCTTCAATTTCACCTTTTTGCTCCCGCAGTTCGGGTTCGATATAAGGAAGTCCGACGGCGCGGTACACTTGTTCTTCCGTGCTCCCCGCAATTCTGCGGGACCCGCGGTAGACGCCGTATTCATTGATTTTGAGACCCTTCTTTACCCCCAAGGCTCTGACGGCGATATTGTGGGATTTGGATCCTGTGAAGTAGTGAAGGGCGGCTCCGTAGCTTTCTTCTGGTATGACACGCAAGTCGACCTGAATCCCTGACCGCAACCAGACGGATGTTTTGGTACGACCCCGCGCCAGCACGGAGGCGACCTCTTCGTATTGAATGAAACGCTCCATGATTGAATCAGCAGCACTGAGCGGGGAATCGCAGGTGGCCAGTAGATCCAGGTCTCCCACGGTTTCCTGCCCACGCCGGTAGCTTCCAGCGACGATCAAACGCTTGACATCCAGAACGTTTTCCAACCAATGCAGGAGCGGATGAATAATCTGTTCGGCGGTTTGACGGGGCATTCGCCTTTTCTCCGGTGCTTCTCCGGAACCGGGCAGCTCGACTTGGGGTTTTCTTAGTTCCCTTAGGATGACCCGTTCAATCTTGGGACCCAGTCCTGGCAGCTCACGAATTTTTCCCTCTTGGGCGGCGCGCTTGAGGTCCCGGAGATTTTCAATACGGAGGCAGTCCCGCAGCAGGAGAACTCTCTTGGGGCCCAAACCCGGAATTTTCAGAAGGGTCGAAAGCTGCCCGGGAATTCTCTTCTCAATTTCCTGAAGCAGTGAGCAATTTCCGGTGGTGGCGATCTCGGTTACTTTGCCGCTCAGATCCTTGCCCAGTCCCGCGATCTTCGGGAGCTCGTCGCCTCGGGCGATTATCTCTGCGAGGCTTCTTGGCCATTGACTGACTATCTGGGCGGCGTTCCGATAGGCTCGGACGCGAAACTGGTTTGCGCCTTCGATCTCCAGAAGATCCGCAAGCTGGCTGAAAATTTGACCTATGTAGGAATTAGGAACCGGCATGACTCCTGTTCAGGCGGCCTGCTCATAGGCCAGGGTGGCGCGAAGACGGGAATGAATCCCCTCCAACAGGTCAACATCCTTTTTGAGACTATGTTGATACTCTCGGCTGTCAGTTCTGGCCAATTCCAAACGCTTCTCCTCCAGTCTGAGCTGAAGTTCAGAAATAAGGAGACTTGCCTCGGTTTCAGAAAGTTCGAATGTCATGGTCACTGGAACGTTGCATTGAGTATGCCGCATTGCAGGCGGCTGGATGCCCAAGGTTCTGCAGCACAAAACCCTGGGCCAGCGCCATTGGATCAGCGGATGAGCTTAAGCAGCACGACGAACGCGCGTTGTGCGTGCAGCCGGTGTCGACCGGGTACGGCGCGCGGAAGTGCTGCGGGTGGTTCGAGGTACCGCTCGTTTTGCAGCGGGTTGTCGGGTGGTTGTTCTGGTCCGGCTGCGGGCATTGGATCTGGATTCGGGGGCGACCACACTGCGGGCTTTTTCAATTCCCATGGTCAGCAGATCCTTTGCGGATCGGGACTTGCTCCGGGATTTGTTTTGGGACTTGTTCTGGGGCTTGCTTGATTTCCCAGTGACCTCTCCAAGATACTTGCTGACCGGATTGGAACTGGAACGTCGAGTATTCTGTTTCTTAGGCATGGGCTCTCCTAGCTAGGTACCGGGCTCGGGCACCGGGGTTTATAATTCCTCGCAGCAGCCTCTTGCATGAGCGGGGCCAAGGCAGTTCGTAATCTGAATTTATATCTGCATCTGTGTTATCGTGGGTCCATGCCTCAGAATTGGCCTCTCTTCAGCAGATTAAAAGAAATGCAGATGAAAGCGGAAGTCTCTCCGAGTGAGACTCTGGATCTGTTCCTGGAATTTGTCCGTGAAAGAAAACTCATCCTTTACCCGGCGCAGGAAGAGGCGCTTCTGGAACTTTATGACGGAAAGAACGTCATCCTCAATACACCTACCGGCTCCGGTAAATCGCTCGTTGCCGCGGGGCTGCATCTCCTTTCCCTGGCTCAAGGCCGAAGATCTTTTTACACCTGTCCGATTAAGGCCTTGGTGAATGAAAAATTTTTGTCTCTTTGCCGGGACTTCGGTCCTGAACAGGTCGGAATGATCACCGGTGATGCCACGGTGAATCCGGGGGCTCCCATTCTTTGCTGTACGGCCGAAATTCTTGCGAATGATGCCTTGCGCCTGGGCAGCAGGGCTCGAGTCGACGATGTGATCATGGATGAGTTTCATTATTATGCAGACCGTGAAAGAGGCGTGGCCTGGCAGGTTCCTCTGCTTACGCTGCCGCAGACCCGTTTTCTATTGATGTCGGCCACACTCGGTGACACCGCTTTTTTTGAAAAAGCACTGACCGGTCTGAATGGTCGTGAGACGGCGCATGTTTTTTCAAATGAGCGGCCGGTCCCGCTTGATTTTGAGTACAGTGAAGTTCCGGTTCATGAAAGGGTTTCCAAGCTGATCCATGCCGGGAAGGCTCCCATTTATCTGGTGAGTTTCACCCAAAAAGAGTGTGCGGAAGAAGCTCAGAACTTCATGAGCCTGGATATCTGTACGAAAGACGAAAAACGGCAAATCGCGTTGGAATTGGAAGGGTTCAAGTTTTCCAGCCCCTACGGCAAGGAAGTTCAGAAGTTCCTTCGGCATGGTCTGGGCTTGCACCATGCGGGCTTGCTGCCGAAATACCGGATTCTGATCGAGCGTCTGGCTCAGCGCGGCCTGCTTAAAATCATATTCGGGACGGATACGCTGGGTGTCGGGGTAAATGTTCCGATCCGGACGGTCTTGTTCACAAAACTCTGCAAGTTTGATGGTGAGAAGACGACGATCCTTTCGATTCGCGATTTCAAACAGATCGCCGGGCGTGCAGGACGCAAGGGTTTTGATGATCGGGGAACGGTTGTCGTACAGGCCCCCGAGCACGTGATTGAAAATATACGCCTGGAGCAGAAAGCCGAGGGTGATCCCAAGAAAACAAAAAAGCTGGTGAAACGCAAGCCCCCGGAAAAAGGTTATGTTCCCTGGAACCGTGAAACTTTCGAAAAACTCGTCAATGGCCAGCCTGAGCAGCTGGTTTCACGATTCAAAGTTTCTCATGCCATGCTGCTCCAGGTTCTTGATCGACAGGACGAGGATGGTTGCCGGGCCATGCAGCGGATGATCAGAAAGTCCCATGAAGCGGAAAAGGCCAGAAAACAGCATGGAAAGATCGCCTTCCAACTCTTCCGGTCACTTGTGGATCGCAAGCTGATTGAGCTCAATCCCTTGCGCGTGAACATGCATCTTCAGGAAGATTTCTCTCTGAATCAAACTCTTTCACTTTATCTGATTGATACTTTGAAGTTGCTGGAACCCGCCAGTGAGAACTATGCGCTGGATGCGTTGACGCTGGTGGAAGCCATTCTGGAAAACCCGGACTTGATCCTGCGTCGACAACTGGATCGTCTGAAAGGCGAACGGATCCAGGAGCTCAAGATGGCCGGTATGGAATATGACCAGCGCATGGAAGAGCTTGAGAAGCTGGAATATCCCAAGCCCAACCGGGAATTCATTTACGACACCTTTAATGAGTTTTCAGGCAAACACCCGTGGGTGGGCCAGGAAAATATTCGACCCAAGTCCATAGCGCGTGAAATGTACGAGAATTATCATTCCTTTGCCGACTATATCCGGGAGTACGATCTTCATCGCGGCGAAGGCTTGTTGCTGCGGTATCTCATGGATGTTTACAAGACCTTGATCCAGACTGTTCCGGCTTATGCCAAGAATGAAGAGCTGGAGTTGATGGAAATTTACTTCGGAACTATGGTCCGGCAGGTCGATTCGAGTCTGTTTGAGGAATGGGAGAGAATCAGGACAGGGGCGGCAGCCAGTCCGCGCACGGGCGCAGCGGCGGAAGAAACAACGCCCGAGAAGGTCAGTCCTTTCGAGGCTCCCTTGAAACAGCAGCGCGCCTTGCAAATTATTCTGCGAAATGAGGTCTTCCGCCTCGTCCGTGCGCTGGCTTGTGGAGATTTTGCGGCAGTACTCGAACAGGTGGAGCCAGCTTCCGAGTGGAATCCGGATATGCTGAAAAAACTCGGTGAGGAATATACAAACTCGGGCCATCAACGCATCTGTACGGATACGAAAGCGCGTGCACCCAAAAACCTGAGTATTGGAATAGAGGCCCTGAAGGCGGGTGAAAAGCGCCTGAAACTTCAGCAAGTCCTCGTTGATCCCGAAGAACACAATGACTGGCTTATTGAACTTGAGCTTGATTTCGAAGCTTCTGCCCGAGAAAACCGAGCAGTATTGCATTTGATCAAAATCGGACCTGTTTAAAAAAAAACCCGGCAGACGCAAGCGTGTGCCGGGTTGAGTGATCTGTTCTAAGCTTCGCTTACGCGGAAGCGATCATGTGACGGAGCATGTCCACCACGCGGCAGGAATAACCCCACTCATTATCGTACCAGGATACGATTTTGAAAAAGCGCTTTTCGCCCTTGAGATTGTTCTCAAGAGTGGCTTTTGAGTCATAGATCGAAGAGCGGTTGTCGTGAATAAAGTCGGTCGAAACCAATTCTTCGGTCGTGACGCCGAGAATGCCTTTGAGGTAAGTCGTCGAGGCGGTTTTGAGCGCCTTATCGATTTCCTCGATCGAGGTGTCGCGAGTCGTGCGAATAGTCAAGTCCACAACAGAGACGTTCGGAGTTGGAACGCGGAATGCCATACCCGTGATCTTGCCTTTGGTGGCTGGAAGAACTTCACCGACGGCTTTCGCTGCGCCCGTCGAAGAGGGGATGATGTTCTGGGCTGCCGCGCGACCACCTCTCCAATCCTTTTTGGAGGGACCGTCGACGGTTTTCTGGGTAGCGGTGTACGCATGAATCGTGGTCATGAGACCGGTTTCAATGCCCAGGCCTTCTTTGAGGAGGACATGAACAACGGGGGCCAGGCAATTGGTGGTGCAGGAAGCATTCGAAACAATGTGATGCTTGGAGGCATCATATTCTTTTTCGTTCACGCCCATGACGACCGTTTTCACTTCCCCTTTGCCGGGAGCAGTGAGGAGGACTTTTTTGGCACCGGCGGCGAGATGGCCTTTGGCTTTTTCGGAATCATTGAAGAGACCTGCGGCCTCAATCACGTATTCCACGCCGAGATCTTTCCAAGGGAGCATGGCTAGGTCTTTCACTGCGGCGAGACAGCGAATTTTGTGACCATTGACAACGAGCGTGTCATCATCGGCCAGCTCAGGGCTGCTTTTGGTCGAGCTGATTTCCGCATGGGGCTTGCCATGCACGGAATCGTACTTGAGCTGATAAGCAAAGTATTTGGCGTCGGTGCTGACGTCAACCACAGCAACCACGTCAAGCTCTTTACCGAGCAGGCCTTGTTCCGTGAGGGAATTGAAAACTAAACGGCCAATACGGCCAAAACCATTGATCGCAATTTTTTTTGCCATTCGTATCTCCTTAAAGGCGAATTGTGTAGGGCACAAAGTAGCAGAAAACGAAACCGTTACTCAATGAATTTCTCGCGGCATCTTGTATAAATACCAAAGGATGTTGCGCGTAAAGTCAGCTTTCCGCGTCAAAACTGTCGAAGAACGTCAAGGCTTTGTGGTGACCTTGGTTTTGGGTTTCGGCTTGGAAGGAGTTTTCGGAGTTTTGGCTGCGGGCTTCGTTTGAAACAGGCTGCCGGTCAGATCTTTGATTTGTCTGCCAGCCTTGATCGCACGTTTCTCAATGCTTTTTGGGAGGTCCAGACCGACTTGGATCGGATCGATTTCGGGTTCCATCGGGTTCCAGATTTTGATCAGAGGACGCGCAAGGCCTTCATCCGAAAGCTTTGTCGCGCTCGGGAAAATGCCTCCGCGCGGCGGTTGCCAGGGGACCGGGACAAGCTCAAGCTTTTGCAGGAAACGAATGAGATCCAGGCCGGCAGTGACCAGGAAATTGCGGTATTGCCAGGCAAAATCCGCACCGGTTCCAATGGTGAAAATCCATGGATGAGTTTCAACTCCCATTGTCAAATGGAGGCGATTGGGAGTGTCCTGGATGCGCGAGACTTCATAGTAACTTCCTGCAAATGCAGTTGCACGGAAGTCTTTGAATTCAAGAAAATCGTAGGCTGCTCCGAGTCGGGGCTGCAGGGTGGTGGCCCCGCCGACCGTGCGCACCTGATTGGACAGAAAGCCGGCTTCCGGTGTGGGGCCGATCACAAAAAGGGAAAAATCCGTCCGGAAGAAGCGATTGGGAATCCAGCCGAGCCCCAGTCCCAGGCGTCCCGGTGTGATGAAAGGCTGGAAGTAGTCAGCCAGACCCGGGGTCTTTGCTCCGATGGTTCCGTCGTACCTGACTGGAAACCGGTAACTCAATCCCAGAAGAAGGCGATTTGAAAATTGGTACATTGCACCCAGCGATGGTGCGAAAGACCAGGCATTGTTCTGCCAGATAAAGAGATCGTCTTCGGGTGAAAATTTTGCAGTTGCCCGGCCAAACCCGAGGCTTACTCCCACCGCGAGACGGTTTTCCATGAAGACACGCGCCAGGGCTGCCCGATATTCCTGAATTTCGAGTTCCATGAGAACCGTTGTGCCTGTTTGTGTTTTGTAGAATTGTCCTTCAGAGAACGGCGTGCTGTAGCCGAGACTGAAACCCCAGGGGTACGGACTCAAGGCAACCCCGAAGTTATTTGACTGGGTGGGGTTTCCCCATTCCTGGACGTACGAGTCACGAACCCAGTTCGTGGTCAGATTGAAATCACCCGTATTCATGGTCATCGCAAGCCCGGCCGGATTATCGCTGGCCGCAATGAAGGTATCTCCGAGACCAATTGTGGCGCCTGCCATGCCAACCGTACGGATATCTCCCCGAACCGTGCTGCTCACTCCGCTGAACGGCCGGGTACGGATGGAGTCGGGAATGGTTGGAATATCGCCCGCCTGGGCAAAGGCAGGCCAGAGGCCGAGCCAGAAGCCGGACAAGAAGCTGAGCTTCCGAAAAGTTTTCTTGAAGAACGTCGAAATTGCCATTCCCTGAATAGTTCCAAACCGTTATTATTTTATCATGGAAAAGATCAACAATACGAAAATCCAGGGAAAATTCCAAAAACTTTCAGAAAATAATTGGTCCCTGTTGGTCGGCTTTCTTCTGGTCGGTCCGTTCGTTTTGCCTTTGGTATGGATGAATTCCCGGTTTTCCAAAAATGTTAAATGGATCGCCTCGGTTGTGATCCTGGTGGTTTCTTTCTTTCTCCTTAGGGTTTTCTCTGAAACTGTGCAGCAAAGCTATCGGCAATATGAAGAAATCCAGCAACTCTACAAGCAATACGAATAATTCGTCTGATGTTTGCAATAGCCAGAAGCTCCGAATCGACTTCTTAAAAGTTGCAGGAGAAAGCAATGGCCCATCGCGTGAATGTCACTCCCGTTCAGGAAAATATTTCAATCAGCGAAGATGAAAAAAAGGAAATGGTCAGGGATCCGGTTTGCGGGATGACGATCCCCCGCCATGATGCGAAGTACATGTTATTCAGGGGGGATGAGACCTGGTACTTCTGCAGCAAGGAATGCCAGGAAAAATTCATTCACCCGGTCAAAACGTCGCAGAAGAAGGTCGCCTGAAATACCTCATTCCGGGTAATGGCTGGTGACCCACTCCGCGAAATGGCGCCACATTCCTTCCATCGTTTCTTCATTGTTGGCGATCTGCTCAGCGCCATGGACTATCCGGATTTTGGCATTCAGGTCGCCTGTCGTGGGAGTTGCGCCCCGAACGAGAGCGGAATCAATCTTGCTCTGTGTCTCGGCCCAAAGCTCATCATTATCCTGATTGCAGTACTCGGCCAGCTCACGACCCGATAGGGTCTTGCCGGTCAGGTTCTTCACTGTTTCCTTGTGACTCAAGCTGTTTCCCGGAGCCCAGTAATGTTGGGCGAGGTCGGGCCCGATCTTCGGATTATCCGCAAGGTAGCCGTATTTTTTCAGAAAATGCGAACGCGTCTGATAAACGGCCATGTGTGCGAGCAGGTATCCCTGGTAGGAGCAGGCGGACTCGGCACCGAGAAGGTGGGGGATCGAGAGCAGGGGCCGCGGCGAGCAATCAATCAGCAGGATTTCCTGTTCACATTGGCGCGCCAAACGCGTGATTGCCTCCGAATTCAGTTCGGATTCAGGCATTCTGTAAAGGCGGTCTTCGAAAAAAGGAACGACCAGAATCGAGCGTTCCTGGAAAGCCTTGAACGGGTGATCACTTGTGAGCAGCAGGCGAATCACCTCGTCCGGGATTGTTTCACCTGCCGTGTTCTGGGCGTAGAGCTTGAGCCAGTCGCCATCTTCGATCAGGGAGTCGCAGAACATCGACTGGGTTTCAGCGTAAGCCATGGAAGTGGGCGGGTACTCCATCGAGAAGCAGGGTGAATTCATCGTGATATTGGCGAAATGGGCGGCATGGCCGCCTTCATGAAAGAGTGTCCCCAGTCCTTTTTTGCCGCTGCCGATCAGATTGGGGGTGGCATTGCTTGTGAAGTTGATACGGGCAGGAATCCACCGCTCATGATCGTAAAAGCAGGGCTGCGGGCCGTGCATGAACCCGTTCTCGTACTTGCCTTTGCGATCGAAAAGATCGAGCGTCAACGTCGCTCCCCGGTATTCTATTCCCAGACGGGCAAAACTCTTGCACCAGGCCTCAAGTGAGTTCTTGAAGGGGAGATAGGGATTGAGTTTCTTTTCGGCGGAACCGGCGACGGCGTACTTGAGGTTATGCCCGAGAATGGCTTCCGTTCCCTTTTCCTTTGCCACCGAGTCCAGGTGCTTGCGGCAGCTCTCACGGGTCATTTCTTCGAATTCCTTGAGGATCGCGAAGAGTTCGTCATGGGTCATTCGTTCATTTTTAAACACCCGGTAATCAAAATAACTCTTGAAGCCTTGTGCCCGGGCAAATTCGTTGCGCGTTTTGACGAGCTCGATGAAGCCGTTGGTCAGCACCCATTGTTCGAGGCCGAGCAGGCCCTCATGAGAGCTCTTGCGGGTTCTTTCATCCTCTGAAGCCGCGATGTTAGTGGCCAGGACAACGCTGGAACCGTCTTTGGTTTCACCCGTGGGGCTGATGTACTGCAGTTTGTGCTTGGAGCGCTTCTGGTAAATCTGCTGCTCGAGTTCGATCAATTTTTTCTGCAGGCGCTGGGCTTCAGGATTCTCGATCGCATTGGCCTCGAAGAAATTCAGCCAACCCAGTAGCGCAGTCTTCTCCCTGGGGTCTTTGGCCTGGGGAAGGGCGGCCCGGACCTCCGTCAGTCTTTGCGGATCCGAAATATAAGACTTGTAGGCATTCTCGGCATTCTGAAGAGCGTGCTCGTCTTTCTCCATGGCCATGTAAGTCGTCCAGAAAAAGTCTTCTTTGCTCGTGTGGACGGCAAGGTATTCTCGATTGAATTGGTCAAGGGTCTTGATTTCTTTGGATGGGCTCATAAGGTTCTCCGGTAATGGACTGTATCCCAGCCCTAGTCGGATTGCGAGTAAGGATAAATCAGAGATCATAAGACATTTTTTGTGGGGGACCGTCAGGGCTTTGTGAAGAGAGCTTTAAGAAGTTGGCCTGTTCTTTGGATTGCGTTACAACCTTGGTTGCAACTTCGAGATCATTTTTGAAAGGTGGATTCATGGCAACGCTGCAGGAACGCATCGAATGTAAACAATTATTGAATAAAGTGATGCCTGTGGAAGAGGCGGTCAAATTCGTCAAAAACAATGACACCCTGGCCATCTCCGGTTTCACTAAATCGGGTGAGCCAAAGGTGTTCATTCCTGCCCTGGCCAAGCATTTTGCTGCGCATGCTCCCGAGTCTCGTATTTCACTTTTCACGGGGGCGTCTCTTTCTGAACAGGTGGAAGGCCCGATTGCAAAATATGTCGCCAAGCGTGGACCGTACATGTCTTCTTCGGAATCGCGCAAGCTGATCCTTGAAGGCAAGATGGATTTCACCGATGTTCATCTTTCGCAATTCGCCCGGAATCTTATGTACGGATTCTACGGTGAGATCGATGTTGCCGTCGTGGAGGTTTCCCGGATTCGTGAGGATGGAGGTGTGATCCTGACCTCCTCCGTTGGAATCTCCGGTGAGGCCCTGACCAAAGCCAAAAAAATTATTCTCGAAGTGAATACTTTCGGTTCGGATTATACGGGATTTCATGATCTTACGCAGCCGCGCGTTTATCCTCGGGTGGGCTGGCCAGTCCCTGTCACCAACGTTGGTGACCGCGTCGGATCCTTGCATGTACCGATTGACCTGAGCAAAGTGGTCGCGGTGGTGGAGTCCCGCATGCCAGATTATGGCGTCGACTTCAAAGACCCCAGCAAGGCGGAAAATCAGATTGCAGCCAATGTGATTGAATTTCTTCAGGGGCTCCAGAAGAAGTACAGTTGGGGGCATCGGATTCCCCCTATTCAGTCGGGCGTCGGTAATATCGCAAATGCCATCGTTGGCGGACTCTACGATTCACCTTTCAATAAGATCCGTTTCTGGACCGAGGTTTTCCAGGATGGCATGCTGAAGTTCCTTGATAACGAGGACAAATTCGAAGTGGCTTCCTGTACGGCGGTTTCTTTTTCGAATGCCGGTTACAAGCAGTTCCTGCAGAATTTTGACAAAGCCCGTGAGAAGATCATCCTTCGTCCGATGTGGCTCTCGAATTCTCCTGAAATCATTTCGCGTCTTTTCGTTATTGCGATGAATACACCCATCGAGGTCGATATCTATGGTCACGCCAATTCGACCCATGTCGATGGGTCCAAGATCATTAATGGTCTCGGCGGCAGTGGTGACTTCCTGCGGAATGCCTATGTCAGCATCGTTCACACGCCCTCTACCCGCCGACTCAAAGACGGCCGGACGGTGAGTTGTGTGATGCCGTACGTCCGGCATATTGATCACACCGAACATGACATCAAGTGTGTCGTGACTGAACAAGGTGTGGTGCTGAATACGGAGATTCGGTCAGCAATCCGTCGGGCTGATGAAATCATCGAAAAATGCGCACACCCGTACTTCCGGCCGCTGCTTCGGAGTTATCTCAAGATGGCCGGCACGGGTGATGAGCCGAGAATCACGGATCTGGCCCGTCTCAAAGGCTGGTGGGATGAGTATGATACCGCCTGTAAGGAATTTCCTGCACAGGGCGCGAACACTGATTAAGGAAACTTGATCCTGAATCCGAGCGTCGTTTCATATTCGTTTTTCTCCATCTTCGGGAATTCCTTGAAGATGGCTGTGATGCCCCCGGTGAGTTCAAAGCTGCGGAGCAGCCGCAAACCGAGCTGGGCACCGGCGTAGGGATTATAGCGGATTTTTTCGACGGTTTTGATCGCCTCGCTGTTGAGTGTTTCGGTATGGGTGTTGCGGCTGGCCTGTACGCCGGCGCGCGTCGTAGCCGTGACAAAAGTGCTCAGACGTAGAGAGCTTCGCAAGCCGAGCTTGGCCTTGTCGTCCACATCGTGAATGGTCAGGTTGCGGTCCAGATAACTTTCGGTGTCATCGCCGCGCGTCACCTGGGCTTCAGCGGCAAGCAGGGGGAAGCCGAGAGTGAGTCGGGCGCCATAGATCAGCCGATTTTTGGAATGCGGTGTGGGTTGGAACTTTTGAACACGTTCGTAGCCTATGATGGGTTCAACTCCGAGGGAGAACGGTGCGGCGGAGGCCGAAGCGGAGTGGGTTCCCACAAGGGCGATGAGGGAGAAAGCAAAGACGCGAAGATTTTTATAAAGAAGTGTCATCAAAAAATTTTAGAGCAAAGCATGGGTCGGTGCAACTTTTACGGCTGAGTACGGGTTTGGCTGAAAAAATGGCGAAATAGGCTTCCATGTTTTCGCGTAGCGCGTTCCAGCGGGGTCTCATAAGATTCAATGACGGAATTGAGGATCTCTGTAAGAATGAGAACCGGGGTGTGTAGTTCCTGGACTGTTATGCGGAATCGGAGTGGAAGCTGTTCGCCCGTATTCTTCGCAAGATTGAGGAGTTCAGTTGCAGGTCGGCTCAGCGATGTTGAGCCAGATAAAGTCAGTGCTGACTTGAAAATTTATAATCATTTTCAACCTTTACTGAATTAGTTGATGTGGTCGGATGGGTTAATTCTATGATATCTATAAATGTTTAACATTGTTTACATCATTTAGCAAATGGTGAATAATATTGATATATAACGCTTTGTTTCTGTGGAACTGATCGGATCGGGAATATGCGCAACTTTGCCAAAAATCCACGCGGCTTCAGTATCACTGCCATGACTATGGCCAGTGGTGCGCTGGGTGTATTGATGCTCGTCGTTCTGACCTTGTTCACGCTCCAGAGCAAGAGCATTGTTGGGTTGAGAGTTGTGAATTCCCGCGACTCAGTCAAGGCAATGCTCGCGCGCTATGCTGAAGATGCCCAGGCATTGAACAACAGTGCGGAAAATGCCGCAAATAAGACTTCCGCTTTCGGGTGGTGTGTTCAAGGTACGAGCACCTGTAATGAAGCGAACTGCTGCAAGGCAGGGATATCGTTTCCGTTCACGCTTCTGGATCCCTCAGTCAGTCCTCAGGTCGTGGCGGGCCCGACGGGTGGAACTCCGGCGTATTATGCTTTGGATGGAACTAAGTGCGAAGCGTCTTTGGATGACCGCTGCCCGATCCAGGCGCATACCAGTTTTGTCGCTGATTGCGGAACAGGTATCACCGAATGCGTCACCCCTAAACAGATCACCGTTTCCTATACGATCGAACAGGTACTGGGTCGAAAACTGCCACTCGGCGCACTTAAGCAATTCACGGGTACGGCCGTTTCGACCTTTCCGCTGGGCGAGGTAATAGTTAACCGGCTCGCCAAATTCAATTCCGACGGCGCCGTGCGCTCCAGCTCCATGTATGAAGACGCCGCCGGCAATCTTGGCATCGGTACATCGAACCCGTTCAAAAATATCACGATCCTCGACGAGCAGGCCTTTATCAGTTATGGATTCGGTCCTGGGGGATATTCCGCCGGTCTGACAGTCCTCACCAAGTGGGATGGTGCCGATATTCATACTACAGAAAATCGGGGCTGGAATTTTGCGACTCATATTTATAACCCTACGGATGATGGTGCGACCGGAAATTTAACCCTTAACCGTTGGAATCGTACGGTAAATATTCCGTTGTTAATTGAAACTGGAACAGGTCATGTCGGCATCGGTGATACGATTCATCCCGAGTATCCTTTGGATGTGGAGAAGGATATCCGGGTCAGCGAATGTGTTTATGCAAATGCCGTAGCTCCGGTTCCCCTTGGGACTTGTCCTTCAGATGCGCGGCTCAAAAGCGGGATTCATCGTTTCAGGCTCGGATTAGATGTGCTTCAAGGAGTGCTGCCGAAATATTTCAAATACAATGGCTTGGGTGGACAACCCGAGAGCAAGGTCGAGCAGCTCGGAGTTGTCGCGCAGGAGCTTGAAAAAGTCGCACCTGAACTCGTGGGCACTCTCAAGAGCACGGAATTCAAAACGGTCCATTACGGTGGACTTCTCTATGTCCTTATTAATTCGGTAAAGGAACTTTACTTAAGGTGGACGGAGAGCGAAATCCAGTTGCAAGCCAGGCTCCGGGAAGAGCGGCAGCGGAATACCGATTTGCGAATGCAGCTGGAGGCGCTCGAAAGGAGAAATGAAGCGATCAAGAGCCGCTTGGTTTTGATTGAAGAGGCCCTTCAAATAAAAGGTGCTGGAAAATGAAATTAATATTTCGAAGTAGTTCCAATCACGGCTTCAGCATTGTCGGTACCATGGTCGCCAGCGGCATGATGGGCATTCTCATGTTGAGTACGATTTCAATGTTTAATTACCACAACAAAACCATTCAGGGGCTACGGACCGTGAGTTCAAAAGATGGGCTGAAATCGCTCCTGGATCGCTCTTCGGTGGATGCCACAGCCATTATGAACAGTGCAGCACACGCAGCAAATATCAATACCATGTTTGACTGGTGCGTTTCAGGCGCGACTACTTGCGCCTCGCCCCCTTGCTGTGTGGCAGGCGTATCTTATCCGTTTACCCTGGTGGACTCAGCCCCCGTCCCAAATATTATTGCCGGCACCCAAGCGAATCCTGCTTTGTTTTCCACCGAAGGCATTTCATGTGCTGAAGTGGATTCAAGTTGCCTGCTGGCTGTCCATGCGAGCTTTGTTCCTGAGTGCGAAGGCGCAAGCCCCTGTGCTTCCGCGAAGCGAATCACCATTTCGTATACGATTAAGCACGCGGACGGAGCGCCAGCTGTAATTGGGGCGAGGATCAACCCCATCAGCAGGTCTTCGACTGTTTCGCTGCCGTTTCAGTCTGGCATTGGGCAAGCTAATCGATTGGCTAAATGGACCTCGCCTTCAACTTTGGGCGTCAGCGGGGTTAATCAGGATCCGGTTTCCGGATATCTGGGAATCGGGACAACCAATGCTTGGGATCAGATCACCCTTAATTCCGAGAACGCCTGGATTGCTTTGGGAACGCCAGGAACGGTGAGTGCCTCCCAGGCGGCAGGAATGAAATTTTTCACGATCTGGGATGGCAAGGATATGGGCAGCGCGGGATCGAATAATAAAGGTTTTAAGGTCTACACTCCAGGTGATGCGAATACTTCTGACCCGGATGTGAATGGTGATCTTGTTTTTGCACATTGGAATGGCACAGAATGGAAAAATTCGTTGGTTCTGGACTCGGGGGCTGCGCGCAATGTCGGAATTTTCAAAAATGACCCCCTATATGCGTTGGATGTGACAGGTGATGTTAGGACCGAGGGATGTATCCAGTTGGCCAGCGGCACGATTGGAACGTGTACCTCAGATCGGCGCTTGAAAAAGAATATTCGCGCTTTCTCTCTTGGTCTGAAAGCACTGGAAGGGGTTGAACCGAAATTCTACCGCTATAACGGCTTGGGAGGAAATCCCGTCAGCGAAGCGGATCACCTGGGGGTGATCGCACAGGATCTTGAAAAGACTGCTCCTGAACTCGTGACCTCTCGGCCCGGCAGTGAGTATAAGTCGGTCAATTATAGCGGCTTGATCTATGTCGTGATCAATTCGCTCAAAGAGCTGCATTTCAGGTGGCGTACGGGCGATCAAAATCACGAACGCGATTTAGTGGTCCTTCAGACGGAGAATGCCAGGTTGGCTGCGAAACTGGAAAAACTCAAAGCCAATCAGCTTGAAGTTGAAAAACGCATATCTCAAAGCGAGGGGAGGCTTAATGAGTAATACGTCTCAAGCTCTTCACCCCTGCGGTTTCAGTATGGTGGCCCTGGCTATTGGGAGTGGCATCATGGGCATTTTGCTGCTGAGTATGCTGTCCCTGTTTGATTTTCAAAATAAAAGTATTCACGGGGTGAAAACGATCCTGTCGCGCGATGGCTTGAAAGCCATGCTTGATTATTATTCCGGTGATCTCGCCACGATCAAAAAAAGCGCCGATCACAGCAGCAACACTGATTCGGCGTTTGAATGGTGCGTGAAGGGGACGACTACCTGTAATGGCCCTTTGTGCTGCAAGGCTGGAATCAGTTACCCTTTCAACCTGGTGGTTTCCGCCCCCACGCCTGAAATTATTTCGGGGACTGCTTCCGGTCCGGGAACTCCGGCGTATTACTCCGCGGATGCAAGTCACTGCAGCCCGCCTGAAAAATGCCCGATCCAGGTGCATACGTCATTCATTGCGGAATGTGCCGTCGGAACTGAGTGTGACGTTGCAAAGCGGATTACCGTAACCTATTCGATTGAGAAAGGTCCGCTGAGCATTTTGGATGGTGCGGGCACTCCGTTGAAGACGGTAAGCAGATCAACCACTCATACGCTTTGGACTTTCCTCGGGTCAGGATTGTCCGACCATACCGTCAAATGGACTTCCGCATTTACCATTTCCAGCAGTTCTCTTGTGGAGAATAGCTCAAAAAAATTCGGATTGTGGATCAATGGCGCCTCTCATTGGGATCCTCTGAGTGTTTACGGGGATTCGTATTCCTGGATCTCAATGGGAATTCCCGATCAGGCGGCTAATTCAACGGGTGTCACTTTCATGAGCACGTCCGACGGGAAAGATCTCGGGGCTGCGGGATCCAATAACAAGGGTTGGAACATGAAGTTCTGGAGTCACGGAAATCCGGATATTGACAGGAGAAGCGAGGTATCACTTCAGCATTGGAACGGGGCGAACGAGGTCGAAGCAATGACTTTGTCCTATTGTGAGGCTCCGGGTGATCCCCCAGTTGAGTGTGATAAGGGAAAAATTGGAATCCATAATCCAAATCCGCAATACGCTCTGGATGTGACCGGAAGTCTCAGGACCAGTACCTGCGTTCATGCTAATGGCGAGGATTTTGGGGATTGCGCTTCTGATGAACGTTTAAAAAAGGATGTACGTCCCTTCACTCTCGGGCTCGCTGCATTAGCGGGGATTCAGCCCAAGTATTTCCGGTACAATGGCAAAGGGGGGCAACCCGCCTCGGAGCAAGATCAGCTCGGAGTGATCGCCCAAGACCTGGAAAAGACCGCTCCTGAGCTCGTGACCACCAAGCCAGGCGGAAAGTGGAAAGCGGTCAACTATGGCGGGCTTCTGTACGTCGCCATCAATTCGGCTAAAGAACTGTACGCCAAATGGCTTGAGAGTAGCGGCAATCAGCAACGGCAACTGGCAGCATTGAAGGAAAAAAATCTGAAATTGAAGCGCGCTGAGACTGCAATCGAGAGCAAAACCCTTGAACTGGAGCAGCGCCTTGAACGAATGGAACAAAAACTGCCCTCCAAGTCTGGGGACGATTTTTGAAAGATTTCCTCTAAGGCTCTGATTCGGCTTTGTTATTGCTCTATACCCGAGCATGCACCTGAACAGTTCAGCTCGGCTCCCCACTCAATGCTTCTATTCTGATTGTCCATCATTTTCGCGAGGTACACCGTTCGTTCACTTGGTCCGAAAGGGCTTCTTTTTTAGATCCTCTGATTCCAAATACATCGCGACCTCCCGGAAAACAGTGGAACGCAAGTTCCGGTTTTTGGCAGCACAAGCACGTCTGACCCATCAGCAATTTTTGCAGGCTCTCGTTCGTTCCATAAACGAATCGACCGGCTGGAAGACCACCTCTATATTTATCTCAATTATCATAATCAGGTCCTAACCCGGTAAACTCACGGGTTTGGCACGATCCTTAGCCAACCTGACTCTTGAACCGCGCTCTTTACCTGCCATATTGAATCAACTGCCCCAGACTGGGAGGGCAGTTTTCAGTCCCCAAGTTCTCCCTCATCCAATGAAACGGGAACAAAGAATTTGGCCGGTTCGCTCCGATAATAAGTAAAGCCACCGCCGATATACAAGTCAGAGCCGCTGACTACAAAGCTCTCCACGGCTCCGCCAAAGCCATTTGCGCCTGCTCCTGCCGGACTGAACGTGGTGTCGATGTCTCCTGTGTTGATATTCACTTTCGCAAAATTGATAGCAGAATAGGGTACACCCAAATACTGTTGGAACATGCCACCTATGTAGAGGGAGCTGCCGACGACGAGGAGGGCTCTAACTGCATTCGCTCCGTTCCAGTCGAGCCCAGTCGTAAACGATGTATCGAGTACTCCGGTGGCGGCGTCGAGCTTTGCCAGCAGGGCAGGTATTATTACACCACGATACCTGAAAAAACGACCGCCTGCGTAGATCGAGGTACCACTGGATGTGATTGCGTTTACCTCCTCGTCAAATCCATTGGCCGTAGCGCCAACGGGACTGAACGCCGTATCGATTGCCCCGGTGTCGAGATTCAGTTTGGCAATTTTGTTTGCGGAGTCCGCCACTCCTCTGTATGCGGTGAACCAGCCTCCAACGTAAAGCGAGGTGCCATTCGCATGGAGTGCGTATACAAAAGAATTAAATCCATTCGCCGCCGCCCCAACCGGACTGAAGGCGGTATCGATTGCGCCTGTGAGGAGGTCAAGTTTCGCAATATAGAATGCAGAATTGGCGACCCCTTTGTAATTAATGAATTCCCCCCCGGCGTATAGCGAAGTACCGCTGATTTCCAGGGTGTTTACAGTATCCCCAAAGCCATTTGCGTTGACACCGACCGGGCTGAAGATCGTATCAATGGCGCCGGTGCCCGCATCAAGTTTTGCGAGATAATTGGCGGAGTTCGCTATTCCTCGATAAGCGGTAAACTCACCCCCCACATAGAGAGAGTCACCGTTTAAGATTATTTTACGTACTGTCGCATTGAATCCGTTATTCTCCGGCGGACTGAACGTGGTGTCCAACTCCCAGGTATTGGCATTAAATTTGGCGATCCTGTTTGCACTGACTCCCGCGTATGCACTGAAGTACCCTCCCGCGTAGATATGGGTTCCGTCGCTTGAGAGCGCATCTACCGAGCTATTGAAGCCATTGAGGTTGGATCCCGAAGGGATAAAGGTCGAGTCAATGGCACCTGTTGCAAGATCAAGTTTCGCTATTTTGTTTGCCGAAGTGATGCCCTTGTAAGAAGAAAACACGCCCCCCACGTAAAGAAAACTGCCTTTCGTTAGGAGGGTTGAAACGCCCGCGCTAAATCCATTGGCGGTCGCGCCGACGGGGCTGAACGCAGTGTCTATCGCCCCTGTGGCCAGACTGAGTTTAGCTAAGTACCTGGCAGAATTAGCGACTCCTTTGTAAGCTGTGAAATATCCACCCGCGTATACTGAGGCGCCGCTCACGGCAAGCGTATTTACTGTCGAGTTAAAGCCATTGGTCGCCGCGCCGACCGGGCTGAAGGTCGTGTCTATTGCGCCCGAGGTTAGATCGAGCTTCGCCAAGCGGTTTGCCGAATTTGCGATGCCTTTATACGCGGTGAAACCGCCTCCAACATAGAGCGAGGTACCGCTGATCAGAAGCGAATTGACCGACCAATTGAAACCATTCGTCGCCGCCCCCGCCGGACTGAACGCGGTGTCGATCACTCCGGTGGCAAGATCGAGCTTCGCCAAACGATTTGCCGAGTTCGCGATACCTTTGTACGCTCTGAAATCGCCGCCGACGTAAAGGGATGTTGGGCTTACGGCTAAAGCGCGGACCACGTCTTCAAATCCGTTGGCTGTCGCCCCCGCCGGACTGAACGTGGTGTCTATCACTCCGGTGGCAAGATCCAGCTTGGCCAATCGATTTGCCGAATTCGCGACACCTCTGTAAGCCGTAAAATACCCGCCCACATAGAGCGATGTTCCTGTCGTGGCGAGAGCCGTTACGGTATTATCAAAGCCATTCAGAGCCTCTGGGCTGAATGTCGTGTCCAAAGCGCAAGTCGATTTGGTAAGTTTTGCGATTCTATTCGCAGACTGTCCCTGGTATTGGCTAAAGGAGCCTCCCACGTAAATGGCGTTATCGGTTGCAACGACGGCACCCACAGATCCATTAAATCCGCTCTTCAGATCACAGCCAAGGAACGGCATTCCCGTTTCAGTTAATACAAGCACACTGGGAGCATTCCAAGAGTTCACTGCCGTGAATTCGCCTCCCAGGTACCATGACGTTCCATCTGTTACAGCAGTGGTAACGGATCCATTTGTCCGGAGCCGGGCTTGGTTGATCACGGCGTCAGCGGAATTGCCGATAGAATCGGTCACTCTGAGTTGCGTCGTGCCTTTCTGATTCCCCGCTGTAAATACTCCAGCCTCATCGACTGTTCCCGAGCCGGAAACGATTGAGTAAGTGGGCGTCCCCACGCCGCCGCTTGACGTAAATGCAAAAGACTGGCCGCTCGAGGCCGTAAGCGAGATGCTTTGCGGAGAGATGGAAGGCTGCGTGAGGACCGTTACCGAGGCGTCGGCTTGCGTTCCCAAGGAGTCGGTCACGGTAATCGTGTCGCTCGTTGTGTCACCAGGAGCGACATAAAGCCCGACTTGGGATTGAATGGTTCCGGTTCCTGCCACAGTATACGTGTAGGGCGGCTGTCCTCCGCTTGCAGAGAAGGTGAAACTGTTGCCGGTTGCCAAGACCTTGGAATTCGGACTGATAGCGAGGATTGTTGGAGCAGCAGCATTCTTTGTCTGGCTGAGAATCACCGGGGAGCAGCCTTGGATAGCGAACACAGCCGCAATCGCAACCAAGCCTGCGGCAAATCCTCCACAGGGATGCTCAAGCGCTTTGATGGACTGTCGAAAAACTCCCGTTGAAAACATTGAATTACCCTCAAATTACGTACTGCTATGCTTTTATTGTAGAATTTCTGACCAAAAAGATCAACTAAAACGAAATGGTATAGGTAATTAGATTTATGAGGGTTTCTGGCGCTTGTGAGATTAAAAAGAAAATGCGAAGCTGCTCGATTGCGAATGGAACGGGCTCAGAGCATCTCGCCCAAGCAAATGAGTGAAATTATGATTCAGCGTCGTGTATTTGTTTCGGGACGTGTGCAGGGCGTTTACTTTCGCCAGAGCACGCAGCAGGAGGCCAGAAAATATCCGGGGCTGAAAGGGTTCGTCAGGAACCTTCCTGATGGCCGCGTAGAGGCGGTCTTCGCAGGGAGTGAGCTGGCGGTTCATTCCATGATCTCGTTTTGCCAGCAAGGGCCACCCGCAGCTTTAGTTACAGATCTTGAAATCGTTGAAGAGAAATTTGACTTGAGCTGGAATCAGGCCAGCGGATTCTCGATCCGAATGTAGTCTGGCTTACTTGACTGCGTCTTTGAATTCCTTGCCTGGTCGAAAGCGCGGAACAGTCATGGCCGGAATTTTGATTTCCTTGCCCGTCTGGGGGTTACGGCCGGAGCGGGCTTTGCGTTTGGATTTTGTAAAGGTACCAAATCCGACGAGGGTGACATCATCGCCCTTTTTTACGCTTTTCTTGATCGTATCTATTGTGGCGTTCAGAATGTGCTCGACATTCGTCTTCGTCATATCGAGGTTCTTGGAAAGCGCATCTACGAGCTCGGTCTTATTCATTTCGGCAAATCCTCCAGAGGTGGAATTTAGTATTTCGCCGCGCAAGTTTAGTCAATGAGTTAAAGAGGGAATTCCCTTTTCAGGAAAAATTTTCGCTTTAATTGCAGGCTCTGTTAAACTGAAATCGAGAGTAAACTAAAAAAATGGCAATCACATCTCCCATGCAAAAAGAGCAGTATTTATACCCGATCAAAGCCTTTCACGTTGCTGAACGGCTTAAGCTCAAGGATATCCGCGAGCGTTTCACCCGGCCACCGCTCGAATTCTCGAATTACGAGATGATTTTAAAGTATGCCGAGGATTCGTATGCCTTTATTTACAATTATGGGTCTGTCGTTTTCTTCAATGTTCCAGATGAACTTCAGGAGCGTGAACTCAGCAGTATCCAGGAGTATAGGCTCAGCACGGATCAGGGCTTGACAACAGACGTTTATTTTCTCGAGGTGCAGGAGCAAGCAGGACCGATCAAGGTTTATTTTGACAAAATCATTGCTCCGAAGCTCTCGCCCGAAGCCGTGAAGATTGCGTGCATGCTGCTCGCGGAAAGTACTGCGCTTGAATATTACGAAGTGTTGATCGAGAACCTGCTTGAGAAGACCAATCAATGGTCCAAGAAGTTGCATCATCAAGGACGCATGCTTGAAAGCAGTGAGGATCTGATCAAGTTCATTGGACTTTGCCTCGATACCAAGCAGTCGATTATTTCGAATTTATACATTGTCGATTCGCCGGACGAGACCTGGGATAGTGTGGACCTCGATAAACTCCATCAAGAGCTCAAAGCCATGATGGAGATCGATACCCGGTACCGCGCGCTTGAATACAAAATCAAAATTATTCAGGAGAGTGTGGATGTGATTGTTGAGCTTTCAAAATCCAAACGTGAGACGCTTTTGGAAATGATCATCATTCTTCTGATCGCCTTTGAGATCATTCTTTCTTTGATAAAATGGCACTAAAATTAAAATATTTAGCAATATCAAAGGATTGGCTCAGTGTCCGATTCGGGAGTTCTGGCCTTCTCCGTACTGAAGGTGGTGTGAGCGGCATTTTCAATAAAAACCTTGCAAAACCACCCACTTGTCTTTAGCGTATTAGATAGAAGGAACTGAGGAGCGGATATGACAAAAGCAGATCTCATCAATATTATTGCAGAAAAAGCTCATCTCCAACACAAGCAGTCAGAACTCGTTGTCAACATGGTTTTTGACATGATGTCTGATGCGCTCAAGAAGGATGATCGTATTGAAATCCGCGGCTTTGGATCCTTTGTTAATCGAAGCTACGGCAGTTACCAAGGCCGCAACCCCAAGACCGGGCAGGTAGTACAGGTTCCGCCCAAACGTGTCCCTTTCTTCAAAGTCGGTAAAGAGCTGAAAGAAATGGTGGATTACGAGCAGAATCGTGGCGCCGAGGGTGCTCCGGGCGCCTGATCGTCAGACTCTGTCCAGGTAATGTGATTTCGCACGTGTTTGCGGAAATAAACAAACATCTTTCCATGCAATCGCAAAATCGCCGTTCGCTTTAGCGTGATCGATACCAGGTCACCCCGATGACAGCAACTCCGAGCAGTAGCCTATAAGCTGAGTATTGCCGGAAATTCTTATTCCTTTGAATATTTTTCATCAGTCCACCGATTGCGAGCAAGCTGCTGAAGAAACATACAAACGATGCGATCCAAAACGAGGTCCAGCTCAGATCAGGAGCTGGAACGCTGGCGTGAAGATCAAGGCCTCTCAGCTGGGCAATGCTTAAGACCCCAAGAATCGGCAGACCCAGAAAAAAACTGAATTTCGCGGCGGCTTCCCGGTTGTAATTCCGGCTCAGGGAAGCGGTCATGGCGCCAGTCTGAAAGCCGGCCCCTGGTATGAGCATCGTGGTCTGGGCGAGACCAATGAGCAGCGAGTCGGTCCAGTTCCAGTCGGACATGGTTTTGTTTTTTCGGCTGTAGGAATCCAGGAACCAGAGCGGGGCGCCCAGTGCGATGAAGGTCAGTGCGAGCAGTGTGGGAGTCCACGGCAATCCACTTATCAGGTCGTGGAGATAGTACCAGGCCATAACCAGCGGCAGGCAGGCCAGGAGGATGAAAATCGGCAGACGTTCGTCAATGCTAGTGGGACGTCTTCGAAAAATAATCACTTGCAAGATGCTCGAGATCAGACTTGCCCAGTCGTGGCGAAAATATATAAATAATGCGAGAAATCCCGATAAACTGAGGGCGCCGAGCAGCGGAACCGGCAGTGTCGGCCAGCCCAGGAGTGCCGGCAGAAAGGCTGCGTGTGCGTCGGCACTGATCGGAAGAAATTGAGAGAAACCGTAGATGATTCCATAAATCACAGAATGAAATGTCGTCATAAGTTATCCTTCAAAAGTCAGCACAAAGAGTCAGCTCATGGAGTTCGGCGAAAGCCCGATACCCACCGGCAGTTTACAGGCGGTAAAAAATTTTTAATACATCAAATCGTCCTCACCACTTACTAAATTTTAAAGTAATGTAACGACAATAATGGAGCGAAAGAGATCATGAAATGGTTCACGCGTTTAAAAAATAATCGGTTTTTCCAGTTTATCGCGTCCGTCAAGATGGCCGTACCACTGATGGTGGCTCTGGCTTTGATCGTTGCAGTGGGGACGGTCATAGAAAGCAGATATAATGCGCAAGTGGCCGGACTGCTCGTCTATCGCTCCGGATGGTTTGAATGGCTGCTGATCCTGCTGGGCGTGAACGTTCTGGCTTCCGCATTGATCCGTTTCCCTTATCAGCAAAAGCATCTCGGATTTGTCATTACTCATCTGGGTCTGGTCGTACTGCTGATCGGCGCGGTCATGACTTCCGAACTGGGCCTGGATGGAAGTCTGCGGGTGGTGGAAGGTCAGCAGAATCATATTGTAGCGGTATCGGAAATGTCCCTCAAGGTAGCCGATGCTCAAAAGGGAACTGTAAAAAGCTATCTCTTCAAACGCAGCCTCGAGCCCCTGAACGGCAAACAGCTCGGATTTGACAAGCTTCGCAAGGAAACCGGTCTGGTCCTCGATCGTTTTCTGCCTTTTGTCGCTCGCGAACAGAGCTTTGCGTCCGCGCCTCCCGAAGCAGTGCTGACGGGAGCGGCTGACGCAGTCATCGAGTTTACCTTGGGAAGCAGTACTTTTGGGAACGCACGCGAATGGCTGCATTCAAAAGAACGCCCCGAAGCACAGATTGGTCCGACCCTGCTGAAGGTGGTTGTGGATACCGGGAAGACTAAACCAGGCAAGCCAGTCAGGAAGAAAATCCCGATGCATTCGGCCGAGTCACTGATTGACCAAATCACAACTTCGGCTGCGGCACCAGCGGCTGTGAGAGAGGGGGCAGAAGTCGTGATCCGGGATGCTCAGGGTGCTGAACTCAAGCGCGTCGCTCTGACCAGCTTCCGGAAGAAGCCGGTGACGATCAATCAGGTTAAAATTTCCTTCTCCAAAGTCTTTGAACAGGCGCTCGTGGTGGAAGGCAAGCTCGTGGACAAGGGTGAAAGGGGAGCCAATCCCGCACTCGAAGTCAAATTCGAAAAAGGCGGCAAAGTCACCCGGGAGTTTGCTTTTGCCAAATACCCTGGCTTCTCGATGAACCAGGCGGGATCCGCAATTGGCTTGAGGGTGGATTATGTCCTTCCTGAGCTGGGTGAAGTTGCGACTGCCGCAATGCCGCAAGGACATCCTGCCGTGGGGGCGGCCGCACCGGAACCGGGACATGAGGGCCATGATCATGGTCCCACATCACAGAATGCCCCGAATGGTGAAAGCGGAAGAATTGAATTTCACGTCCTGGCTGGCCAAAATGCCCACGATGACCACGACGAAAAGGCCGGGACTCCCGTGCGTCTCGAATTTTACAAAGGCGACAAGTTGCTCTCGAAAAAGAATGTCAGAGTCGGAGAATCGACCGAGACTCCCTGGATGGGCATGACTCTCGTTGTGGACTCGCTGATTCCGAATGCAGTAGCCGTCGATCAGGTCAGACCGGTCGACATGATTCCGCGAGGGTCATTGCCGGACAGCGCGATTTACGTGCGAGCGGAAGCAGGTCAGGCCAAAGAGGGTGTCTGGCTTGTGGAGGGGGATTACAAAACCCTCCGCTCAGGTGACCAGTCTTACGAACTTTATTATGGCGTCGATTCAGTGGAACTTCCGTTTCATATATTTCTGCAGAAATTTGAAAAAGTCGATTATCCGGGTACTGAGACTCCGATGAGCTTTCAGAGCACGGTTCAGGTGAATGGAGAAGGCAATCCGATCTTGATTAAAATGAATGAGCCGCTCAAGGTCGCCGGCTATACATTATATCAGTCCAGCTATGAGATTGGAAACGGTCCAACGGCTTCCATTTTTTCAGTGAATAAGGATCCGGGGCGCTCAGTGAAATACCTGGGGAGCCTGATTCTGTGCCTGGGTATCGTGCTTTTCTCAATCATGAAAAGTGAGTGGTTTCGGAACCGACAAAAAACAGCGAAAGAGGGTGCAAGATGAGTTTGGGGCGAATCAGTGGTTTCCTGCTTTGGGTTTCGATCGGAGCGGCGGCTCTCAATGCATCGGCAAAGAGCGCCTTCGCGAGCGAACAGAGTTTTGAAGCGTTCAAACTTTTTGCTGAACGAATCCCGTCCGCTTCCATTGCGGATCTGCCGCTGCAGAGTCATGGCCGGCTCAAGCCGCTCGATAGTTTTGCGAGAGAGGCAATTCTCTATGTGACCGGCAAATATTCCAAATCCGGATTGGATGCTGTTCAGATTTATCTCGGGCTCATGGTTTCAGATCAGGCTGCCCAACTCGACCTGATCAATATCCGGGATCCCGAATTGCGGGTTGCCTTGGGTTTTTCAAAAAAAGACCGGCATTTATCACTTCAAGCACTTGAAGCCAGCAAGTTGCAGGAATTGGCAGCGCCCGGCATGCAAAAGCAGGAGCGTAATGACCGGAACCTCACCCCTCGCGAAAAGTCGGCCATGGAAGCCATTCAGCAGGTCTGGCTGATGCGGGGAATTCTTTCAGGAAGGCATCTTCTTGAAGCGCTGACGCTCCCGGCAGCGGCAGGGGCTCCCTCGGCGAACAAGCCCGATCCTGCAGTTTATGCGAAGACTCAGGAGTTTTTAAAGGCACTGGCCAATGGTGAGCAGGACAAAGCTGCTCCTCTTGGAAGAGAGCTGGTCCGGATTGCTAAGACTCAGCCGATGCCTCCACTTTTTGAACAAAGTGTGGACAAGCTCGGCGCCGAAGTCTGGTTCAATAAGGCCCATCTTTTCCGCTGGGCCGCCATTCTGTATCTGGTGCTGGGCCTGGTTCTCGTCACTCCGCTTGCAAAGGGCTTTCGGAAAAGTCCGAAAATTCTGCTTTTCGCGGCAGTTCCATTCCTGCTCCACATAGCGGGTTTTGGAATGCGTGTTTACATCACGAGCGTGGCGCCCGTGACCAATATGTACGGGACGATGATCTGGGTGGCCTTTGGGGTGGTTCTCTTCGGCAGTTTTCTTTTCCTGTCGTACCGGAACGCTTTCATCTACGGTGTTATTCTCCTGGGTGCATCGCTCACGCTGTTCCTGACTGAAAGTCTGCCGTTGGTTCTCAGTCCGGATCTGGATCCCATTGTAGCGGTGCTGCGCAGTAATTTCTGGCTGACTATTCATGTTTTGACGATCACAATTTCGTACGCCGCATTCACGATTGGCATGCTGCTTGGTAATTTTGCTCTCGTACGCGCAATCGTCCGGGGCTTGAAAACCAGGAAGCGCGGAGCCGTCGAGGCGAGTGCGAAGGATGATAAGTTTTACACCGAATATGCGATGATCACTTATCGCGCGACCCAGATCGGTGTGTTCTTTCTTACTGCCGGTATCATTCTGGGCGGCATCTGGGCCGACTACTCCTGGGGCAGATTCTGGGGCTGGGATCCCAAGGAAACCTGGTCTTTGATTGCAGACCTGGGCTATCTTGCCATTCTCCACGCCCGATATCTGGGTTGGCTCGGTCCTTTCGGATTGCTGGCGTCCTCGCCTGTTGCTTATCTTCTTGTGGTCATGGCCTGGTATGGCGTGAATTTCATCCTAGCCTCAGGCTTGCACTCCTACGGCTTCTCAAGTGGGGGCGCCTTTGCGGTCACCGCTTTCGTTGCAGTTCAACTTGTGCTCCTTGCGGTGGCACTGGCTGTTCACAACTGGAACAAAAGCAAAGCGAAGAGTTGAAGTTAATAATAAAAAGACAAAAAAAAGCCCCCGAAGCAATTGCCTCGGGGGCTTTTTTTTACGCTCTGAAGCTCTTTAGTTGCCTTCGGGCATGAAATCGCGATCCATGACGGTCTTGCGGCCATCGCGTTTCGCATTTTCAATCGCCTGATTGCAGAGTTGCCGCACCTTCTCTGAAAGAATGTCCATCACGGCCGCCGAGGTATTCATTCCTGCGTTTGCCTTGATGTAATTCTTGATCTTGGATGCGACGACCACGACGTCTTTTGTTTCGGTCCCTTCCGGGGTGCCAGCCATATCTGTCATAACTATCTCCTTTTCAAAAATTCGCTTTATTGTACGCCAAGAAGTTCAACTTCGAATACGAGAGTGGCGTTTGGCGGAATCACGCCGCCAGCTCCACGCTCGCCGTAGCCCAGGGAAGGGGGAATGGTGAGCTTGCGTTTGCCGCCAACTTTCATTCCAGCCACACCTTTGTCCCAGCCCGGGATCACTTGACCAGCGCCCAGAAGGAAGCTGAACGGTGTGCCACGGTCAACGGAAGAGTCGAATTTCTTACCGTCTTCCAACCAGCCGGTGTAATGAACTTTCACTGTTTTGCCAGCGACGGCTTCGGTCCCTGATCCGTCCTTCAGGTTCTCAATTTTCAGATCAGCCTCAGCAGCTTTGGCAGCAGCCGCGGGTTGGGTCTGAGTGCCCTGAGGTTGCTGTTCGCTTTTCTTGGTACACCCGGCAGCGACACAAAGTCCGGCGGCACAGATCGTGACAAGCGCAAAATTCGCTAAATTTTTTGATGAAAAAGACATCTCGGTATTCTCCTTTGTAGGCATATAAGATTGCACAGGTTTTAGGGAATCGCGAGAAATCAATTGATTGCACTATGCGTTATTTTTAACGCAGAGCCTTGTTGCAAGCTTCCTAACCCACTCTGGATCGATGCCCTGAAGGTCACGAATCTGATCGCTTGCGCCTGAAATATCCTGTGAAAAGTGATTGGTGCCGCTGATCGCCACTACCGCCATGCCCGCCGCTTTGGCTGCTGCGATTCCCGCCAGTGAATCTTCAAATACCAGGATCTGCTCCGGCTTGAGATCGCTGATCCTGAGATTCAGGACCTGCAGAGCCTTGAGATAACTGTCTGGCTCGGGTTTGCTGCGGGGATAGTCTTCAGCTCCGAGAATGAACTGAAAGCAATCGGTCAGCCCCAGTTTTTTCAGTGCCCATTCAATATCCTCACGTGAAGACCCCGAGACGACAGCCATCGGAAATTCTGACGAGAGCGCCCGAACTGCTTCGTGGCTGCCGGCAACCGAAAGCAGTTCGTCTTCGAGCTTGATCCGGTAGCGGGTCATGATGAGCTTCAACCCGTCTTCGAAGGAGAGGGCGGGTCGGTACTTTCGAAAAAGAAAAGTGAGTGCACTTTGCCAACTGCGCCCAGTGATGAACTGCGCGTCTTTCGGGTCAACGCGAATGCCCCAATCCAGAAAACAGTCTTCGACCGCGATTGCAGCCGTAGGTTCGGTATCGATCAGCGTTCCGTCCAAATCAAAGAAAATGGCCCGGAAACCAGCTGAACTGTTTTGACCAGCACTTGTACTCATCCCAATACCCATTGCAATACTCCCGGGGCTCAGCATACCTCGTCTGCTCAGCAAAGCCGAGTGGATCTTGTGGCCCATGTTCTGCAGAAATTTAAGGATCGGGGGATTGTAAATTATTTATTGGAGGAGCTCTATGCTGAATGATCTAATCAATCGAGACATCGTACAAGTCAAACCAGGAACTGACCTCGAAACAGTCTGTCGCCTGATGAAGGAAAAGAATGTCGGTTCGGTTTTCGTGACGGACAAGAAAAAGGTTATTGGGGTCATTACCGACAGGGATATCGTGGTTCGCTATCTCGCGGAGGGACGTCCTGTAGCGGATGCGAGCGTTGATGATCTGATGAGTGAAGCCCCGGTGACCTGCCGTGAAACTGACGGGGTTTATGATTGCATTCAGAAGATGAAGCAAGCCAAAGTCCGACGCATTCCAGTGGTCAATGGAAGCGAGGAAGTGGTCGGTATTCTGTCGTTCGGAGATCTCTTGTCGATGTTGAGCCGTGAATTTTCAGAGCTGGTCAGCACGACCACGCGTGATGAGGAGTACCGTTCCCAGGAACGCAAGATCGCCTAAATAGTTGTCTCACAGGAGATCGAGCCGCTTCAGTATCTCGGGACTGATCCCGAAAACGGCATTAGGGCGGGACGAGACGGTGCTCCAGACACCGTACTTGTCTCGTCGTGCTTTAAGAAGGATCACTTCCGCCCGGCGACTGTGCAGGGCAATCGAGTAACCGGAAGTTTTCTCAAAGAGCGGCAGAACTCTCCGGCTTTGTTCCTGGTCATCGACATATCTGGTGATTCGCTGTTCGTTCAGCTTTTCCAGCAGTTCTTGGGCAGCGCTTTTTGGCTGCCCTTTCCTATCAATCCAGCCGGAACCCTGCCGCTGGGCATAGAAGACCGGTTTGCCATTCCTGCTGATTTCAAATTCATCGATTTCATCGATATTCAGAGTTGATAAGTTTGGAAAGCGCAGCTGCTCGAAGGAATTCAGATGCAGGAGGAGCTGTTGCACTGCGCCCCGGACGAGTAGGACCTGGGCAGACCCTTTTCCGTGTCCTTGTTTCGTGATCATCGCGTAGGTGCTTCCATTTTTTTGAGTATCACCGAAAAGAATTTCAAAATCCGTGTCTTCAGCTTTCCATTGAATTCCAAAACGGGGCGGGTGCAGGCCGAAAGTCTCGAGCGGAGCACTCGGCCCGAGAGCGGTGATCTTGAGCGTGCGGATGCTGTCGAGGAGATGCTCGAGAAAAATACCGTTCGCCAGGGAATCCAGGACAGGTACGGAAGATGAGAGGATTCGCCAGTGTTCGGCGCCTGGCCCGAAATGTTGCAGTCGTGCGTTAAACTGCTCACGGGCCTCGGGACCTGTTCTGGTGATCACGACTTCCTTTACTTTTGTGTAGTCGAAATTGAACAGAAGCTTGGACTGTGCCCGTGGTGCTGCTTTTTCTGATTGATTCGGGGTACACGAGCCGGAGCAGAGAGTCAGAACGATGCTGAACAACAAAACCAGGGTATTTGGATGTTTCATAACGTTGACATCCTAGGGAGGGCTCGTTACGGTTGCAAGCGCTATGTCTACTCCGATGCCTGGAAATGAAAGTATTTGGAATTTACTGGTGGCAGGCGGTTTTGCCATGTATCCGCTCCTTCTTTGCTCGTTGGCCTCCTGGGCCGTCATCATCGAGCGCATTCTTGTTTATCGCAGTCTCGGTCGCAGTCTTCATTCATTTCATTTGGAAGCTTTGAATGCTCTTCTCAGGAGCGACCGGCAGGCGCTCCGGGCACTCTGTCAGCGGAGTGCCGCGCTGCCCACTTCCCGCATCCTCTCGGAAACTCTGGATCGTCTGGAGTCCAAAGATCATCGCCTCAGGCAGGGCTGGGGAGAGGCCCTTGAGCGGCGTCGGCAATTCATCAATCATGAGTTGCGTCGCAATCTGTGGATTCTGGGTACGATCGGGAGTGCGTCGCCGTTCATCGGCCTGTTTGGGACCGTGATTGGGATCCTGCGTTCTTTTCATGAAATGGCCCGGACGGGTTCCGGAGGGTTCAATGTTGTTGCGGCCGGAATTTCCGAATCTTTGATCGCCACCGCTGCCGGTATTGTGGTCGCAGTCATTGCGGTCATGGCTTTCAATGCCTTTCAGACCCGCTGGAGTTCGCTGGTTCTGACGATCAAGCTTCAAATGGAAGAACTTTCAGAGATGATTGCGACGATCGGGAACGACCAGAATCATGGCGCTTAAGACCTGGGGCAGGGATGAAGGGGATTTGGAGGGCGCGATTGTCGCCGAAATCAATATCACCCCCCTTACTGATATCTTTCTGGTCTTGCTGATCATCTTCATGGTGACGAGCTCGGTCATGGCCCAGTTGGGGGTGAACGTGAATTTACCCCAAGCCAGTCAGGCGCTCTCGGAGGCACAGGCAGACGGCGTCATCGTGACCTTGACCCCCTCGGGTGCTTTACTGGTCAATCAACAGAAGGTGGATCAGGGACAGAAGACACTTGAGGATGCGCTTAAAATCGCGTTTCAGCAGGCGCCTTCACGTCTTGTCATTCTGGAGGGGGATAGGCAGACTCTGCTCGGTTCTGCCATTCGCACGATGGACCGCGCACGAGCGGCTGGCGCGGAGAAATTTGCGATTGCCACGAATCCTGAGGCTCAGGGACAGTAATCACCGGAGTCGACGGGCTGCTTTTCTTTCGGGCTCGGCTGCTCGGATATCAACGGAAGCTCTACCGTAAAAACCGCACCTTGACCCAACTCACTTTTAACCCAGATCGAACCGCCATGAGCAAGAATGATCTGTTGGGCTATGTAAAGGCCCAATCCGAAGCCGGATACCTCGGTGTTGCGGTGCGCCCGTTTAAAGCGCATGAAGATCCGCGACTGTTCATGCTTGGGGATTCCCTGGCCATGATCGTGAACACTGAACAATACTTTGTCCTGCTCTTTCCACACGCGCATCTCAATCGGTTTGCCAGGCGCATATTTCAGGGCATTTGTCAGCAGATTGACAACAACTTCTTCGAGTTTCACCCGGTCCCAGGTGCCGATCACGCCATTCTGCAGATCCAGCACCACCTCGCATTTGAGAGCATTGATTTCATTTCTCAGGCGTTCCATGGCTTCGGTAAGCAAAAGCCCGAGATCGAATTCCTCAAGATTCAAATGGAGTGTGCCCGAACGGGCTCGCGCCAGGTCAAGTAATTCAGAAATGAGGCGGCCCAGTCGCTCAATGTGACGATCAGAGCCGTCCAGCAGAGTGCTGAGTTTATCCATCGGGTAACTTGCCAACTGATTGCGTGTGGCGAGTCGGGCGAGAAGCTGGACCTGGGTTCGCAGGCCAGTCAGGGGGGTTCTCAATTCATGGGAAGCAATGGAAAGGAAATCTTCACGATCCTGCAGCGCTTTCTGGGCGCTGGCAAAAAGCATGGCATTGTCGAGCGCGTTGGCCGCCCGATCGACCAGTTGTTCTATCAGCTGTGATGACGCGATTTCCTGATAGCGCCCCGGTGAGGCCGAAAATAAAACTAGAATTCCGAGCAATGAACCGCGAGCTTTGAGCGGTGTGCAGTAAGAAGAATGAAAAGGAAAACTGGCGAAAAGGGGAGTCCAGTCTTCTGGTGCATCGTCCGGACTGCTGCGGGGCTTCTGACTCAGAAGGATCTTTTTTATTATGGTCAGCCGGGCGCAGATCTGCGGGTCCTGGTCCAGCGTGTCCTGAATGTTTTTTGCGATCGTCCTTGTGAGCGCAGTTTCCTCATCGGAATGCCTGAAAAAAGCGAGCGCATCAGAGTTCTCGCCTAGGGAATATCCTTGGGGAAGGAAAATCAGACTTGCTTCTGCGAGCTCTGGAAGGGGGCTGGCGCCAATGGATTGCAGAGTGTTCTTGACGTCGAGTGTGGCGAACATCTGTTGACTGGCTCTGGCCAGAATTCGGGCACTTTGAGCTTCATGCTCGAGCAATTGGCTTCGTTGCTGGTGATAGTCCACGCGTTCTTTCAGCTCCGAAGGTGAAACCATCAGTTCTGCGAACAGGTCGGCGTATGCAGCTGCGAGCTGTCTGGATTCATCAGGACTCATGAGCTTTTCTTTTTTTAAAGCCGAATGCGCGGCGGGGGTCCCGATAATGGAGGCGAGGACTTTCTCTGACTCGTGCTGGAGTTCCACGAGTTCCAGGAGGTCAATATTTTCCCGGCCCTGCAGGCCAGCGTTGAGTAGCACTTGCTGCATGAGGGTCTTGGTCTGGCCGGGATCGAAAAACGAAGCAAAGAGATTCCCGACTTGCGATATCTTGACTGACAGCGGGATGGTGCTGGTTTGTGAGGAATGGGCCGGCCTGTGTACCGCAGGCTCCAGTATGTTTACAAATTCATGTGCAATCCGTTGCTCCTCACTGGATTGCCGGAAGGCGATTGAACCGAAGATCAGGCCGGTGATATTCACCAGCAAAGACCAGAAGACCGAATGCGACAGAGGCGGAAGAAAGGAAAGGCCTAAAAGGGCCTGTGGGCGAAGCGCTGAAATCCCGAACGGACCGTCAACCATGAAACTCAGAGGAAGCCAGTTGATTTTGGTCATATCCGGCAGGATCAAAGTGTAAAACCATACCAGGCTACCTCCGGTCAAGGCGAGCAGGGCCCCGGTACGATTGGCCTTGTTCCAGTACAAAGCGGCAATCGCAGCTGGTGCAAACTGCAGGATGCCGGCGAAAGAAATCAACCCGATATTTGCCAGGTTGTCTTCGGGGCCGAACAGGCGCTCGAAAAGGAAAGCCGCTCCGAGCAGCAGCGCGGCAGTCACCCAGCGCATCCATAATACCCGGCGCCGCAGGGGCTTTAAAAATCCAGCCAAGTTAATGACAGGCAAAAGCCAGTGATTACTGACCATCGTCGCTATTGCCATGATTGCAATCACGATCATTCCGGTCCCGGCAGCGATACCACCCATGAAAACGGCGAGTGCGAGCCAGCGATTTCCGAAAAGCACCGGAAGTGTCAGAACGAAATGATCGCCTTGTGAGCTGTCGAAACCCAGGACCATGCCTGCGCCGGCAATAGGGATGACGAAGATCGTGATCACCAGCAGGTAAAGTGGAAAAATCCAGGAGGCGCTGCGCAGATGCCGTTCGTCAGAATTTTCGATTACGGAGAGCAGAAATTGGCGGGGCAGAAAAAAAACGGCACTCGAACTCAGGACCAGGTGCGTTAACCAGGTGATGATATCGTTCGTTCGGGAGGGCAGCGCTGAGTTGTGAGTCCGGTCGGGATTGAAGGCATTCCGAAATTCGCTGAGATGCCCGAAAATATCATCTATCCCGTCATAGATAAAATAACAGATGAAAATTCCAGCCAGCAGGAAGGCTCCAAGCTTGAGAATGGACGCAAAGGCCAGAGTGATGATGATGCCAGGATGGCGTTCGGTGGGCGTCAGTCGGCGCATTCCGAAGAGGATGGTGAAAACGAGTAAGAAGAGCGCCACGATCGGTGCCAGTGTTTCGCCCACATCCAGATAGGCATCGAAAGCCGAGTGACCCGTCATGATCGAGGTGCTGACCACCAGGGATTTGAGCTGAAGCGCAAGGTACGGAACAGTACTCAGGACTGCCACCACCGTGGTGATGGCCGCCAGAGTCTGGGACTTGTCGTATCGCGTGGAAATGAAATCCGCCAGACTGGTGAACTGATGGGCCTGCTTGAGCCGGATCATTTTTTTCAAAATGGAGCCCGCAAACACGAAGGCCAGCGTCGGGCCCAGGTAATAACCGAGAAAAAGAAAACCGGAGCGGGATGCCGAGCCGACACTCCCATAGAAAGTCCAGCTCGTGGTGTACGCCGTTATGGATAGGGCATAGACGTAGGGACCAAGGGCAAAACGGCTGTTTTTGAAGCGCCGGTGTTCCGTCCATTGGGCGACGGCAAACATGAGGGCACTGTAAGCAAGGACGATCAGGAGAATGGAGCTGAAGCTAAACACGGGGCTTGGCCTTGCCTTTGCCCCTTTGTTCCAAAGCTAAATGTCGAGAAAGCCAGATCATGACGAAAACGACGGCAAGCCAGACCGAGTAAAAGAAAAGATAACGGGTTTTGATCGAGGTAAACCCTTCGGCGAGCAGAGGCCAGCTGAAAACCAGCGCGAGCAGGCCAGTCAAAAGCAGCAGAAACGCCGGCTGCGCCACCTTCGAGGATTTGTTCATATTGGAATAGGCCTACAGTACGGCCTGTCAATATGCAAGATTGACCAGCGGCTTGATTAGTTTTTAAACGCGAAGACTTGATTGTATTCCACACGGTACAGCAATTCGTGCAGAACTCAGCCCCGTGTTTCGTCTTCGCCTTCTTTTTTGGGTTCGCGCCTGGATTCCTGCGGAGCGCCTTCAGTTCCCGTGCGGCGGCCGTGCGATTCACCGCCTTTTCGACCGATCTCCGCCATGTGTTCACGATTTTGACTCACGGCTTGTCCGCCTTTTTTGCCAATCTGGGCCATGTGCTCCCGGTTTTGGCTGACGGCCTGGCCTCCCTTTTTGGCTACGGCTCTTCTCGTCTCAGGCTTGGCAGAAGCCAGCCCTCTTTTTTTAGCGTCTGTCGGCATAGAGAATCCTTTCTCAGGTCAACCCGTGCTCGTCCGGCGAGGTAGGGTGTGCCAGCAAAATCATTTCGCCCCTGACTGCAATCGAAGCAATCATCAAGCCATATGAGCTGGCGAACTGAAATTAGGATTTGAGAAATTTCCAAAGACGCTTCACGACGCCCGGTAATTGTTAACGGCCCGGCAGTACCGCGGGGGTGGGAATCGCAATGACCTGGGTTTGTTCAGGCGGACGCTGGTTGACGTAGGTATAAACTGTGCCGGCCAGCGAAACTGCGATTCCCCCAACGGCGATCCAGAAAACAAGAGTCATGGCTTTCATTCCCCAGGATTTATGAAATTCGAACCTAAATGGCAAGAACCATCGAAAGGCGATCGGTATGACACCTGCAGTTCCACCCATCATGAGCACGCGTTTCGCCCTGCTGATATTTCTTGTGGCTGCACTTGTTACAGGTTGTGCTTCCTATCCACCACTGAGCGGAAGCAGCGACTCGGGGCGTGATCCGCAACAGCAGGGTCCTCAGGTCATTTCCGCCGACCTGCAGACGAATCCTGCCGCACCCGTGAAAGTGACTGCGGAGGTTAGACCTACCGGGGCTCGCGTCAAGGAAGTGCGCCTGGTTTTTCAAGAGGCACCCATTGAGCTCCGAATGGTTCAGGTGAGTGATACGCAATGGGAGGTGATTGTTCCTTCCTCGCGATTGCAGCAGTTGTCGATCCCCGGGCAGACCACGCTTTACCATGCGCGGGTGATTGCGTTGGATGAGGGCGGACTTCTGAGCATGGCCAATCCGGTCCTGCAGCTTTCGGTTCAGGCGACGGGTTAAGGGTGCCGAACTTTTAGACAGGTGTGGGCAAAAACAAACAAAATTTTTTAAAAACTGCAAAATCACAGGCTATTGAGCGGCACCGCTTCTGCAAGACATCATGTGTCACGGTTGAAAGGGAGCGACGGTTTATGTCAAAATTTGCGATTACCAGTCTGCTGACGTTCTGCTCGGTGCTCTCGCTTGCGATGCTCGGGGCCGTGGGAGTGCCCTTGGAATCTGGATTAAAACCGTACCGCGAGCCCGCCGCGCACAAGCAGATTAAATGCCCGGATCCTGCTGTAGCAATTCCGAAAGCAGTTGGTCCTTTTCGACAAAGCGAATGCGGAGCCACTCGGCGATTTCGCGCTCGTCAGTTGGAAGCATTTCAACTGGAAAACGACGGACATTCATTCGGGCACCCGTTGCGGCTCCGTTGAGAAGCTGCATCAGAGTTGGAACGCCTCCATTGTAGGCGATGGTCACATCGTAGACCGCCCGGATCTCGGAGCGAAGTCCCGTCAGGGCCGCGGCAAAGCCCCGGGGCTTGGGAAGTAAAACATGCCGGGGGGGCCGGAGCCCTCGGCTCGCCGCAAATTCTGCGGCGCGCTTGAGCTTGTGTTTCCGCAGCCGAGTACCTTCCGGAAAAAGAATGAGCCAGAATGGAATCTTCTCCCGCAGATATTTGGCAAAGGAGGCCTGGATCAGACTGCGATCAGCGGCCCAGTTGCGTTTGAGAAAAATGCAATCCAGGAAAACCATGCCCCAGCCCACGCCGGGAACATACTTGATCATGTTTTTGGCGAACCATTTGAGGTTTCCGATCTGTTTTTTTTGCGCCCCGAGCATGAGGAGCAGGAGGATGTCCGGCATCTCCTGGTGGTTGCAAATCACGATGGCGTTTTCGTTATTGGGGAGCTCGTCCCCCTGGATTTTAAGTTTGTAGTGGCAAATATGCTCTGCAATCCAGACAGAAGATTGCCACCAGCTGCCGGCGCAAAATCGATTGTACGCGCGGAATGTTTTTCTGGAAAAGGGGAGGAGCAGCGGGCTGAGGAGTTGAAGAGCGTTGGCCAGTAGCAGAGTGGCCAGAAAAAACGCGATCAGCGGGAGCGCGCGGCCAAGGCCAATCGCTTTTTGGTGGAAGGGGCGGTGGTCTTGAAGGGGGCTTTGAAGTAGATGCATTCAGTGATCCCATTTTTCACATAATCAGGAACTTCGCCGACCCGGCGGTAACCGAGCTTTCGATAAAAGCGTCGGGCTCCGATATTGGACCGGGTAACCAGGAGGAAGATGCCATAAGGTTCCAGGTAGCGCTTCTCAAATTTTTTGAGCAAAGCGCTTCCAACACCCTTCTGGGTTCCTGCTGGGTCGACTGCAATCAGTCGCAGATAGGCACTGCGCTGGAAAGCGCCCCGGGTGATGAACCAGGCAAAGCCTGTCGGGGTTTGCCGGTCTGGAGCCAGTGCCACAAAAAGCTTTGAAGAGGTGTCCCGCAGAGCCTTGGACAGAAGCTTGCGGGCTCCTTCCGTCGTGAAACCGTAGGCCCCAAAAAGCGGTGTGCGGCCGACAATTTCAGCACAAGAGGGGAGATCCGAAGTTTTCATCCGGCGTACGGCGGGATCAGAAAAGGGCTCTTTCATGATTAATTTTGATACCCTGCGTTAATGTTAAAGTAAAGGTTGATGTGGTCTTTTTAACACTCTGAAATTGCTTAGATTTTAAAATCCAGAGTTGCCATGCTGGTTCTTGAAAGATATAGAAAGTTAATGAAAAGGCTTCTCGCTCTGTTCGGTTGTACGGTTCCTGTTTTGCTCAGTTTTTCGTTCGCTCTGGCGGGCTCGACTGTCCATCACCAAATCCATATTAATCTTGATCCTCAGACCCACCGCCTGCAGGTGGAGGATATTCTCTCTATTCCCCGGGAAATGATCGGGCGGGAAAATACGGTTCGCTTCAGACTTCATGATGGACTGAACCCGACATCGCGGACTCCGGGGGTGGAAGTTCGGCAGCTTTCAAGCCCGACCCAGGAAGAACCCCTGGCCAGTGTCTATGAACTCTTCTTTCCGGAGGGTGTTGAAGGTGCCGCTCTTTCGTACGAGGGTCAGATTTTTCATCCTCTCAAACCGCCCGGAGAAGAGTACGAACGGGCTTTCAGTGATACCCCTGGAATCATCAGTGAAGAGGGAATTTATCTGGCAAATGCCAGCGCCTGGTACCCCCGCTTCGGCGATGAGCTGCTGACTTTCTCGCTGGATGTTCAATTACCTGCCGGATGGAAAGCCGTGAGCCAGGGCACACGGACAATGCAGGATCAATCCCGTTCCATCTGGATCAGTCACGAACCCCAGGACGAGATGTACCTCATCGGTGCAAAATTCACGGAGTATCACCGCAAGGGTGCAGTTGCCGGAAGTGGTTCCTCTTTTGAGACTTACGCGTTTTTGCGCACTCCCGATCCTGAACTCGCCAACCAGTACCTCGACGTGACAGGCCGTTACATCGAAATGTACAACAGCCTGATCGGCAAATATCCCTACAGCAAGTTCGCGCTCATCGAGAATTTCTGGGAAACGGGATATGGGATGCCATCGTTCACTTTGCTCGGCCCGCAGGTGATTCGTTTCCCGTTCATCATCAATTCCTCCTACCCGCACGAAATTCTTCATAACTGGTGGGGCAACGGGGTTTATGTCGATTATTCTGCCGGCAACTGGTGCGAAGGCATCACCGCTTATCTGGCTGACCACCTCATCAAAGAGCAGGAGGGTGGGGGGGCGGAATATCGCCGGGTCACGCTGCAGAAGTACACCGATTACGTGAATGAGGGGAATGACTTTCCGCTTTCACAGTTCCTCGACCGCCACAGCGCCGCAACCGAGGCGATCGGTTATGGCAAGTCGCTGATGTACTATCATATGTTGAGGACACAGATCGGCGATGAACTTTTTCGTCAGGGCATTCGCAAATTTTACGCAGAAAGCCAGTTCCGAAAGGTGCGTTTTGCGGACTTCAACGCAGCACTATCCTCTGTTTCCAATAAAAATCTCAGCCGCGAGCATCACCAGTGGGTGGAGAAAAAAGGTGCCCCTGAACTCCGCATCACAGCTGCGCAATCTTCCGAAAAACTACTTGGCGGTTTTGAGCTCCGCGCCACTATCGAGCAGCTGCAGCCGGGAGATGGTTTTGATCTTCAGGTGCCCGTAGCGATTCACATGGTTGGCAAACCTGAGGCGTTTCAGACGCGAGTGGCGGTTTCGGGTCGTCAGACCGAGTTCATCTTGGACCTCCCTGCGAGGCCGTTCCTTCTGGACGTGGACCCGGAATTTGATCTCTTCCGGAAATTGAACCGTTTTGAGATTCCGCCTTCTCTGTCCCAGAGCTTCGGAGCCAAGAAAGCGCTGGTTTTGATCCCCGCTGCCGCAAGCACCGAAGAAAGAGCTTCTTTCGAAGCTTTGGCGAAGTCCTGGGCGGGAGCAGTCGAAGAAGGAGGAACGTTTGAAATTCTCCTGGATTCTGAAATCAGCGAGTTGCCCTCGGATCGTGGCATTTGGGTTCTGGGTTGGAATAACCGCTTTGCGGGCGCGATGCTCAAAGGTTTGGAAGACTACGATCTTTCAGTCTCTGCGGAGCAGATCCGAGTTGGGACGACCGAGTACCCCAAAAAAGATCACAGTCTGGTCGTCAGTGTCCGCAATCCCAAGAATGCTTCGCTGACTGTCTCGTGGGTTGCCGCAAATCCCGTAGCCGCGATTCCCGGGCTGGATCGCAAACTCCCTCATTATGGCAAGTACAGCTTCCTGGTTTTTGAGGGGAGTGAGCCCAAAAATGTAGCCAAAGGGGTCTGGCCGGCGGTGCACTCTCCGCTTTCCTTTGCCATAACGCAACCGGATGGAACGACGATGGTGGGAAGCAAGGGCAGACTTGCCTCTCGTAAAGCACTGGTTGAGCCCATTGGAATTTTCTCAGCTTCCCGGATGCAGGAACGGGTTCAAATCCTCGCCTCTGAGCAGTTCAAAGGGCGGGAACTGGGAACGCCCGAACTGGATCAGGTAGCCGGATGGATTGCAGAGCAGTTCCGCCGTTTCGGGCTTCAGGCGGGAGGCGATTCGGATTTTTTTCAAAAATGGAACGAGCGCCTCAGCGCACCCAAAGGTGACACTCTTCTGCGCAATATTGTCGGCTTTATCCCCGGAAAAAATCCCGAATTTGCGGGTCAGAGCGTGATCCTTGGAGCGCATTATGACCATCTCGGGCTGGGCTGGCCTGATGCTCATTCGGGAAATGGAGGTAAAATTCACTACGGTGCGGATGATAATGCCAGCGGTGTAGCCGTCCTTCTTGAGCTGGCGCGCTATTACGGCGATAAATTTCAGGATGGGGTGCGTCCCGAGCGCTCGATTATTTTCGTCGCCTTCACGGGCGAAGAGGCGGGTCTGCTGGGCTCCAGATATTTTGCAGCAAACGGAATCTCCGGGCGTTATCTCCCGTCCAAGATGTTTGCCATGCTCAATCTGGACACCGTGGGCCGGCTGGGTACAAACAAGCTGCTGATCCTAGGTGGCGGCAGTGCCCGCGAATGGTCGCAGATCATGACCGGCGTGGGTCACGTGACGGGTGTGCCGCTGCAGGTGGTTACGACTCAAATCGCTTCAAGCGATCAGAAGAGTTTTTCGGATATCGGTATTCCCGCGATCCAGCTCTTCAGCGGAGCCAACGGTGATTATCACCGGCCCTCCGATATGCCCGATAAGATTGATTCCGAAGGCATGGCCAAGGTTGCACGGGTGACGCAGGAAACTCTCGATTATCTCACCAGTCGCAAGGAGGCGCTGACTTCCGGAGCCGGGGGTGGTGGAGGTGGCGGCGGGAGCGGCGAACGCAAGGTTTATCTCGGGACTGTTCCGGACTTTGCCTTCAGCGGCGAAGGTATGAGGGTGGACTCGGTGGCGCCCGGAAGCCCCGCAGAAAAAGCCGGACTTCAGGCCGGAGATGTCATCGTTCAGATGAACACCCAAGTGATCCGGTCCCTGAAGGAGTACTCAGATTTTCTGAAGACCCTGCATGGCGGCGACACTGTAACGATAAAAATTCAGCGAAATGGAATTTTTCTTCAACTTTTAGCTACCGTGATCGAACGTTAGTGGATCGGAACAAATGAATCTCAGTCGTTTGAACACCAGGCAGCGAGAGGCTGTCCTGCATGGTGAAGGTCCCCTGTTGATTCTGGCTGGCGCAGGCAGCGGCAAGACCAGCACGATGGCTTACCGTATTGCGCATCTGATTTCAGTCCGCAAGTTCCCGGCAAGGGCCATTCTTGGACTTTCGTTCACCAACAAAGCCGCAGCGGAGTTGAAGGAACGCGTGACGGGGCTTGTGACCCAAACGTGCGGACAGGACGCGTTGAAAGAATTGACCGTCAGTACGTTTCACAGTCTCTGTGTGAAAATTCTCAGGGCCTACGGACATAAGCTCGGGTTTCAGAATAACTTCACGATCATGGATGCCAGTGATCAGCGCGATGTTCTCAAGCAGGTTTTTAAAAATGTCAGGATTGACGATCGCAAATTCGACCTCGACCGGATTCTGTTTCAGATTGGGCAGGCGAAAGGAAGATTTCTGGGGCCGGCGCATGCGCAGGATTATTTTCTCGGTAGTGGGAGTCAATTACCCGGCGACTACGGAATCGCCGCCGCCACGAGCTACGAGCATTATCAGGGGCAACTAAAAGCTCAGAATGCAATGGATTTTGACGACCTGCTTTTCAACGCGGTCACGCTGCTGGAAACCTTCAAGGATGTTCGCGAGCATTACAATCAGCGTTTCAAATACGTACTGGTGGATGAATATCAGGACACGAATCCCGCCCAGTTCAAATTGTTGCGTCTGCTGACTGAGCAGCAGCAGAATCTCTGTGTTGTCGGCGATGATGATCAATCTATCTACGCCTGGCGTGGCGCGGACCCGACTCATATCCTGGAGTTCGCCCATCAGTTTAAAGATGCCCGTACGATTACGCTTGATCAGAATTACCGCAGCACGACCACGATTCTGGATGCCGCCAACTCAGTGATCTCGAACAACAAGCACCGGCATCCGAAGAAGCTCTGGTCTGAACGAGGCGAGGGCGAACCCATTCAGGAGATGGTCCTCGCCGATGATCGCGAAGAGGCCCGTTATGTGGCCGAGGAGATTTTCCGTCTGGCGAAGGAACAGAAGAGGCGTTGGTCTGATTTCGCCGTTCTTTACCGTTCAAATACGCAAAGCCGAGTTTTTGAAGAATCGCTGCGGCTTCTCAGGGTTCCTTACAAAATCGTCGGGGGCTATTCATTTCTGGAACGTAAAGAGGTTAAAAACACGCTGGCCTACTGGCGCCTGGCCAGCAATCCGGATGATGATGCTTCGCTCCGTCGCGTTCTGAACTGGCCGGCGCGAGGCTTTGGGAAGACCACGCTCGAGGCGCTGGGCAACGAAGCCTTCAGCTCCGGAAAATCGCTTTATGAAACATTGAAGCGGGCAGGGGAAGTGGTCCCGCGCGCTGCAGGAGCCGCTGCACAGTTTGTGGCCTTAGTAGAGAGCGCGCGTTTGGAACTCGCCGCCCTGGAAAATAACGGAGGCTCCGGGTCAGAAGCTCTGGTCCGCTGGGCCCAGCAATGGGTCGAAAAGTTCAGCATAAAAAAAGGGATTGAGGAGGACTGCGAAGAGCCGGCCCAGGTCGCCCGGAAGTGGGAGAACGTCGAAGAGCTGCTTCATGCCCTCGGCCAGGTACGGGCCAAAGATGTGGCCATTGAAGAGACCGGTGCTGCTGATTTCGGTGCTCATTTATTGCGGGAATTTCTTGCACGCATGGTTCTGGATGCTCAGGACTCCGAGGACCGGGAAAAGGACGCCGAAGCCGAGCGGGATCAGGTGACTTTATTGACCCTTCATGGAGCGAAAGGGCTCGAGTATCCCGTTGTGTTCCTGGTGGGAGCTGAGGATGGCCTATTGCCTCATCAGCGCACGTTGGATGAAAAATCTGATCTGGGTGAGGAGCGCAGGCTTTGTTACGTCGGAATCACCCGAGCCAGGGATCATCTTCTGCTGACTCGAGCAAAGAATCGTATTCGTTACGGAAAGCCCGTTCCACGCTACAGGAGCCGATTCCTTGCCGAAATTCCTGAAAGCATGATCCTGGCGCGCGATGAGTCCGGTGGGGTGGAGCCCATTTTTGATAAAAAGGCCCGCGACGACCACGAGCAAAAAGTAAAAAATTACCTTGCTGAAATTCGGGCGCGAATCGGTTCCAAGAACTAGGAAAACGTGAATTTTCGCCCAATTCCGGCGATTTAGGTTGCCTTTGTCGCTACTTTGCATATAGAACAGCTTCGGTCAAGTACTACCAAGGTGATCTTTTGCCCAACTGCTGTTTGGAGCTGCTTATGTCTAATAAATTTTATTTGTCAGTCTGCTTGCTCTGCCTGTTTTCGGGGCTGGCTTTGCCCTCCTTCGGAGATGAGCGGTCCGGTCCTTCGGAGCTGCCACGTGAAATCTCAGACACCTTCAACCGGGGCAAAACGGGACTGGGCGATCTAATTTCTGACGAAATCTTCGACAGCATTGGAGACATCGACGTTTATCAGGTGAAATTTTCGGATTTCGAAGGACAGATTCGGATGGGCCGGAAAGTGCTGGCCAATCATGATATTGAAGAAAGTTATACGGTCATTGATCGTGTGCAGATGCCAGTTTACCTCCCGGTGCTTTCGGTTCCTCTGGGAACGGAGGTTGTCACTTTTAATATCGGGCTGGGGTCAGGCCTGGATTTCGCAAATATCCGTGTTGTGAAACCTTCGGGTGCGCTCAGTCGTGAGCGCTTGCTCGAAAGCCTTGAACAGAAAACCGATTTGGTCGAGCGAAAAGCTGAACTGGAATCCTCAGATTGGTACGAGGAAGCCAAGAAAACTTTTGGCAGCGCCGATGCTCCGTACGTGGACGGAAGTGATGGCAGCGAAGACAAACCGGTCTACCTCATGGATTCCCTGCGGCGCGCGCGTTACGGCAAACTTTGGAACATGGTCTCTGGACCTTTGGCTCTGCCGTTTAAAGCGAGCTGGCTCTCTCATTTTACGCCGAATGAGGTGACCACCTATGGCGGTTATGGGAGTGTCGAAATCGGGGTGAGTGCCGGTTATGTCACGAACATTAGCAGCGGATTTTTCGAGCAGCTGGGCTTGACTGCCGGCGTGCGCGCTTATTTGCGGGGAAACTTCCAGATTTCGGTCAAAAAATCTGGTACCGACAAGGTCAAAGTGAAGCTCATGCGCCGCAATGACAAGGGCGTCGGTGGTTCAGCCGGGATTCATCTTCCTGTGAATGTTTACGATGGCTTTCTTCTGGCCGGTTCCATCTTTGGACAAAATTTCAACGTCAATGTCGGAAAAATCAGGGAATCCCTGATTCCCATTTCCTTCACTGCGGATAAGGTCTGGGGTAAGGGCTTTGAGATCGGTTATGAATATGACTTGAAAGATGATCGGGCGATCGAAGCCTATGAACAGGCCGTCCTCGGGCGCTTTGCGCTTTCCGAGGAACTTTCAGTACTGCCAGAAAGCCCCGTAAAGAATATTTTCAGAAAAGAGTTCACCCGCAAAACCACCTCGCGTGAAGTGACTGTCAGTTTGCAGCTCATCAATCACAAAGGCACTTCCATTTTTGCGATCGAAGATGCCGTTGTTCAGTTTCCTGACGGGAAATCGCATGTGTATAAAGCCACTTCCCAGGTGATGGCCCGGAACGAAGCGGACTTCTGGATATTGAAGCTCAACGAGCAGATCAGCTACACGGTTCACGCGGATTTCATAGGAGCGCTTCCAGGTGTACCTCAAACCCAGGCTCAGGGTGCCGGGAAGCTGGCTCTACTCGGCATGATCGTCGAAGGTCAGATTGAAGACAATTACACGGGTGGCGACGAGTTGAATCGTTACTCCGAGATGCTCGAGCATCTTTTCGGAATTGAAAACATGTTTCCGAAGGTTCCCGAGTACATCAAAATCGTGAGCAAGCGGATGCCCTGCTATGCCGGAGACGAGTGCCGCGGGGTCGAACCGGAAGGCGGGGATGAATCCTGGCAATTCACTCATTACGGGCGTTCTCAATATTATTTCCGTATTTCCTTTACGGAAGCGCAGCTCGTCAAATTCCTGCTGACTCCTCGAGAGAAGATGTGGGCTGATCTGGAACGTGGCTTCGAGCGGCGTCCCGGAGTCTGGAAAAACGTGACTTCCCGGCGGATGCTATCGGCCAGTTTTGGCTGGTTTGGTGATCTTCTAGCTTGGGCTTTTCAGATCAAGGATATTGATCGCGGCTTTGGCTTCAAATTCCATAGAGCCAGTGTTTTCAAGAAAAAATGGGAAAAACTTCAGCAATTGGTAGAAGCAGGCCGTGATGATCAAGGCTCGATTACCCTGACGGCGGCGCAGAAACTCAAATTGGCTAAAGGAATTGGTGAAATGTTTTCGGATCGCGCGTTTACCTACGAACTGCTGAATACGACCATGTTTGCACTTCGCGAAGTGAACGAGAAGGAAATCTCGTATCAGATCAATGCGCAGTCTGCGGCGTTTCCGAGTTTGAATCTGCGAGGCGGCGACATCACGGAAATCGAAAAAGCCTCTCAAAAGTATGAAGATGAGACGAACTTCGAAATTCCCCGGATTCGGCAGGATGTCACTCTCGGCGTGACCAGTCTGAAGATCAAGCAGACGGCTAAACTGGAGTTCCAGGTTGATTACCTGGCCGTACGCAATCCGCCGCTGGTCATGATCCGACTGGATGAAGTGAGCTCGTTCCTGCGGACGCAGAGGACTCTACGAAGGATGATGATCCCCAATCGGGGGCAATTCCATGAGGGTGCCAATACCTTCATCATCAAGCCGAGCTCAATTCCCGGGTTCGAGGCCGAGCTGGCTTCCGCAATCAGACCCGGAAAGAATTATCGACTGACGATCGCCCTGATGGACGAAGCGAATGCGGGCATGCCAGAATCAGAAGATTTTTACGTGAATCCCAATTTCTGATCCTCGAGCACCGCAGAAATGCTATGCTGAATGCATGAAAAGTATCTTCGGAGAACAGGCCCTGCCCAGACAAATTCTGGTGGTCGAGGACGAGGATTCCATCAGGGAATCATTGAGGGCGTTGCTCGAGCTTGAAGGCTATAGGGTGTTCGAGGCAGCCAATGGCGAGCAGGCATTGATGGAATTTCGGCGTATGGGGCGTCCCGCTTTGATTCTGCTTGATCTGTACCTGCCCATCATGACGGGGCCTGAATTCATAGCGGCGCTGGTGAAAGAAGATCCAGGAATTCTCAAGCGCGTGCCACTTCTGGTTTTGACTGCTTCACCGCTGGATGGAGATGCGGCTCTTTCAGTGGTCCCGTTTATCCGGAAGTGCATCCAGAAGCCTTTCAATTCAGATGACCTCCTGGAGCAAATCAAGGACCTGGTTCAGGTCCACACTTGACACCTTGCCCGGCGTTGAAGAAAAAGGACTATGTCCAAACAACTGATTGAACGATTTTTGAGCGAACTTGCGTTTGAAAGCAGGATTCCGATTGGCAGAGCGAGCGGTCAATTGCTTCCACTACTGCTCAGAATTCAGGAATCCAAAGGCTTTATTCCGCAGGGTTGGATTCCTCTGATTGCCCAGACCCTGAAGATGACGACCAGCGAAGTTTACTCCGTGATCACGTATTATCCCAGTTTCTCCTTGCAGTCCGGTTCCAGATTTCGGCGTCAGGCGGAATTCAGGATGGAAGAGGCGTTTCACGTTCATCTGAAGTGGCCTGAGGTTCTGGACAGTTCAGCGGTCCTTCCTGGACAGAATCGAAGAATTCTGGGTCGAGTTCAGCCGCTCGCCTTTGCAGGAATCAGGCGGGCGCGCTCTCTTTCACCCCAGAACGTCATTGATGAATTGAGGACTTCCGGACTTCGTGGCACGGGTGGCGCAGCCTTTCCAACCTGGTTGAAATGGGAATCCGCAGCCAAAGCTTCGGGGCATCAACGCTACATCATCTGCAACGCGGCTGAAGGTGATCTGGGCGCCTATGTGGATCGCGCTGTCCTCGAGCGTGATCCTTTCGCAATTATCGAAGGCATGGCGATCGCCGGCCATGCGGTCGGTGCACGCTCGGGCTATGTTTATATCCGCTCGGAGTATCCCGAAGCCGTAAAGATCATGAACAGGGCCATTCAGGAGGTTCGTGACCGGAACCTCCTTGAAGGCGCCTTCGAACTTGAAGTCTTTCCGGCCGCCGGGACCTATGTCTGTGGTGAGGAGACAGCACTCCTGAATTCCATGGAAGGCAGACCCGGTCACCCCCGGCACAAACCGCCCTTTCCGACGCAGGCCGGTCTCTGGGGCTGTCCTACGGTGGTGAACAACGTGAAGACTCTGGCCCATGTTGCCTGGATTCTGGAGCACGGGGCTTCGCAATTCACCCAGCTGGGAACTCAGAAGAGCCGGGGAACGGCAGTTCTTTCGATCTGTGGTCCCGTTCGAAATCCGGGTGTGATTGAAGTTCCCATGGGGACGACTCTCCGGGAAGTTATTTTTGGGGTTTGCGGCGGGATGCTTCCGGGCAAATCACTCAAAGCCGTGCAGACAGGTGGCCCGCTCGGGGGACTGGTCCCGGAAATACTGCTGGATACACCGATCAGTTTTGAGGACTTGGGACAAATCGGCTCGCCGCTTGGCTCCGGAGGAATGATCGTGATTTCTGACGAAAGCTGTATCGTTTCGGCCGTACAAAAATTTGCGGAATTTGCAAAAGAAGAAAGCTGCGGTCACTGCGCTCCGTGCCGGCTCGGAACTCTGCAGCTGGAGCGCATTTTACGGGAGTGGATCGAGGGGAAAGGACAGGAGCGTGATTTCGCGTTTGTTGCCGATATTTCGAGCACTCTCAAATCCAGCTCGTTTTGTGCTTTCGGTCAGGGTGTGCCGGGAATCCTGAATTCGGCCCTGAAATATTTCCCGAATGAGTTCCAGGAGCACGTTCGTTTGGGGCGCTGCCCGGCCGGGCAGTGCAGCCTCAAAGCCAAGGGAGAATAGTGGTGGAAAATAAAAACATCTCAGTCCAGCTCGATGGTGTCCGGTATCAGGTACCCGCAGAAATGCGGCTTCTGGATTTTATCCGGAGCCGCGGGACCGTGGTCCCGACCTTATGCGATCACCCGGATCTGACCCCTGCGGGACATTGCCGGCTCTGTGTCGTCGAAGTGGCCGGAAGAGGCCTAGTGGCCTCCTGCATGGAAAAAATGCAGGACGGAATGATTATCGATTCGGAATCGCTGCAGGTCCAAAACAGCCGGCGCTCAACTCTGGAATTGATCCTGGCCACGCATCCGATGGACTGTGTCACCTGCGCCAAGAACGGCCGCTGCGGTTTGCAGGAAGTCGCTGCCCACATCGGGGTCGATGAATCCAGGATGAAGCTCATGCGCACCGGAGCGCCGGAGCTCCCGACGGATTCCAGCAATCCATTTTTTCTTCGTGATCCAAATAAGTGCGTTCTTTGCGGTATTTGCACCCGAACCTGCAGTGAGCTTCAGGGGCTGGGGGCTCTGCAGAGCGCAAACAGCGGCGCTAATCTCATGGTGAATGCAGGCGCGGGCCAGCCGTTGACGCAGTCCAGCTGTGAATCGTGTGGTGAGTGCGTCGTACGCTGTCCAACCGGAGCGTTGGTTGTGAAGTCATCGCAAGCCCCCTCCCGGGAGGTCCGCACGACTTGCACTTACTGCGGCGTAGGCTGCGGTATCCATCTGGGTATCCGCGGAAACAAGATCGTATCAGCGAGGGGTGAACAGGATAATCCTGTGAACGAAGGCCGTCTCTGCGTGAAGGGGCGCTTCGGTTATTCTTTCATCCACAGCCCGGAACGATTGAAGACTCCTCTCATTAAAAAAGACGGGGTCTTTCATGAGGCATCCTGGGACGAGGCCCTGGACCTGATTGCAAGCCGTTTCAAGGATGTCAAAGGCAGTGCGTTCGCGGGGATCAGCTCTTCACGCGCCACGAATGAAGAGAATTACCTCATGCAGAAATTCGTCCGCGCCGTCATGCAGACGAACAATATCGATAATTGCGCACGACTTTGCCATGCGCCGACAGTCAGTGGGCTTTCAAAATCATTCGGGACCGGAGGAGGCACCAATCCGCTCTCCGATATTGACGGAGCAGAGTGCCTGCTGGTTGTCGGATCAAATACAACGGAAGCGCACGCCGTTGCGGGTTCGCGCCTTCGAAGGGCGGCGCGCAATGCTAAATTGATCGTGGTGGATCCCCGCGAAATTGAACTCGTCAGGCATGCGGACCTGTGGCTGCCGCTCCGACCGGGAACTGACGTCGTTCTATTGATGGGAATGGCGAAATTAATCTTGGATCGCGGCCTCGAGGACAAGCAGTTCATCCAGGATCGCTGCGAGAGTTTTGATGAATTCAAAAAAGCTGCGCAGGGTTTTGATATCCAGACAGTGGCACGTCTCACCGGCGTGGACCCGGCACGCATCATCCAGGCGGCCGAGTGGTACGGCACGATCAAGCCGGCGATGATCCTCTGGTCACTCGGGATCACCGAGCACACGCACGGAACTGATAATGTCATGGCACTGGCGAATCTAGCGATGTTGACAGGCAACATCGGCAAGCCCTCGGCGGGTGTGATGCCGATGCGCGGCCAGAACAATGTCCAAGGGGCTTGTGACATGGGCTGTGTTCCTAATTCGTATCCGGGATCACAGGCGGTCACAAAACCTGAAATCCAGGGCAAGTTTGAAAAAAACTGGGGGGTCCCGCTTTCCAGCGCCAATGGTCTGACCTTGGTGGAAATGTTGCAGGGACTCGAAAGCGGGCGGATCAAAGCGATGTACATTATGGGAATGGATGTCGCTTTCAGTGTTTCTGATACTCAAAGGACCCAGGATGCCCTTCGAAAGGCCGAGTTCCTGGTGGTTCAGGATATATTCCTGACAGGAACAGCAAAATTTGCGGACGTGGTCCTGCCGGCAGCAAGCTTCGCCGAAAAAGATGGCACGTTTACCAATCTTGAGAGACGCGTGCAGCTCATCCGCAAAGCGATCCCGGCTCCGGGCGAGGCCAAGCCGGATTGGTGGATCGTTCAGGAAATCGCTCGCCGAATGGGAGCCAAAGGCTTCGATTTTGAAAGTGCGGCGGAGATCATGGATGAAATGGCAGGTGTCACTCCGTACTTTGCCGGCCTGAATTTCGTCCGGCTTGAAAAGCAGGGTGTCCAGTGGCCCTGCACGAGTCCGGATCATCCGGGAACTCCCAGGCTCCATGTTGAAAAATTCAACACGCAAACAGGGAAGGGACGCTTTGCCGCGCTCACGTATCGTCCCTCCTTTGAAACCACGGATGCTGATTATCCATTTTTGCTGATGACTGGACGCAGTTTGTATCACTTCCATCTGGCGATGACGACACAGGTGGAAGGGCTGATGAAGCTGCACCCCGAAGAGTTATGTTCCCTTCATCCCGAAGATGCCAAGCGCGTTGGTGTGAAAGACGGGGAGCGGGTGGAAGTCAGTTCCCGTCGAGGAAAGCTCATTGTCCGGGCCAAGGTGACCCGGCAGGTCCAGGAGGGGATGGCCTTCATGACTTTTCATTTTTATGAACAGCCTACGAATGTGCTCACGCACCAGGAGTTGGATCCCGTTTCAAAAACTCCGGAATTCAAAGTCACGGCTGTCCAGATTCGGCGCGTTTAAAGGGATGCACTCACGATTGTCTGGGCTTCCTCGAGAATGAGCTTCAGGTGATCGGCACCTCGGAAGCTTTCGGCGTAAATTTTATACACATCCTCGGTGCCCGAAGGCCGGGCGGCAAACCAGCCGTTTTCAGTGGTCACTTTGAGACCGCCTATGGAAGCATTGTTACCCGGTGCTCGTGTGAGTTTGGCCGTGATCGGCTCTCCGGCGAGCATGGTGGCCTTGACTGTTTCAGGCGACATTCCTGAAAGGACCTTCTTCTGAGCGGGAGAAGCCGGTGCATCAATGCGTTCATAGACCGGCGCTCCAAAGCGGGCCTCAAGATTCCGGTAATGCAAGCCCGGATCACGCCCGGTGGTCGCGGTGATTTCGGCCGCCAGAAGGTTCAACAAGATGCCATCTTTGTCAGTGGTCCAAACGGTACCGTCTTTCCGTACGAAGGAGGCGCCCGCACTTTCTTCCCCGCCAAAAGCACAAGAGCCGTCGAGTAGACCGTCGACGAACCATTTAAAGCCCACCGGAACTTCGGATAAATTTCGTCCCAGACTTTGGACGACGCGATCAATCATGGAACTGGAAACCAGGGTCTTGCCGATCGCGGCCTTGGGGCTCCAGCCGGTGCGCACCTGGCAGAGATAAGAGATCGCCACACTGAGATAATGATTCGGGTTCATCAAACCGCAACTCGGCGTCACTATGCCGTGGCGATCAGTATCCGGATCATTTCCAAAAGCGATATCGTACCGGTCTTTGAGGTCAATCAAGCCGGCCATGGCGTAGGGTGAAGAGCAGTCCATCCGGATTTTGCCATCGCGATCAACCCGCATGAATGAAAACGTCGGGTCGACATTGCAGTTCACGAGATCCAGAGTTAAATTGTAGCGTTCGCGAATGGGCTCCCAGTAATGAATAGCTGCGCCACCGAGTGGATCGACGCCGAGTCGGAGACCAGAGCGGGCGATCGCCTCCATGTCAATGATGTTGGATAGGTCTTCGACATAGGGCTGGATGAAATCATGCAGCACGGTGGTGGATTTCTGGAGTGCCTGATTGTACGGAAGGCGGCGGACTTCGTGCAGTTTATTCTCGATAATGGCGTTGGCTCTTTTCTCAATCCACAGAGTGACTTTGGCATCAGCGGGGCCGCCGTGGGGGGGGTTGTATTTGATTCCGCCGTCCTGAGGCGGGTTATGCGAGGGGGTGATGATCAGGCCATCGGCCTGTCCGGAATCCTTGTTTGGGCGATTTCGGTTGAAAGTGAGGATCGCATGGGAAATGGCCGGAGTAGGGGTATAGCCAAATTCCGCCGCAGAGCCCTGGCCTTTTTGTACCATTACGGTCACATCGTGGGCCGCGAGGACTTCGAGGGTGGTCCGGTGCGCGGGGGCTGAAAGAGCATGGGTGTCTTTTCCAAGGAAGAGAGGTCCGGTGATTCCGGCTGTTTTCCGGTACTCGCAGACGGCCTGCACGATCGCCAGAATATGGGCTTCATTAAAGCTCCGGAGCAGCGAAGTGCCGCGATGACCCGAAGTTCCAAAGCTGACCCGGTGCTCTGGTATCGCGGGATCGGGAAGGTCACGCTCATAAGCGTCAATGAGACGCGAGGGTTCAATCAATAAGTCGCGGGGCGCTGGTTTGCCTGCCAAAGGATGAATGGTCAATTTGAGCTCCTTGAAGAGATTTCATACCATAGGAAGCATTGCATCAGCGATGCTTTTGCATAAGAAGATTTCGGGATGAAAAGTCCATTATTGACGCCATCCAGGCTCGCTATTCTGCAAAAGAGCAGGCTGAAACTGACGATTGCGACCCTCGGGATCGTTTTTGGCGATATTGGGACCTCTCCGCTTTATGCATTACGTGAATGCTTCGCCCATTCCGAACGAATGCCGGTGAATCCTGAAAATGTCATCGGTATCATTGCCCTGATCTTCTGGTCTTTGGTTCTGGTCGTCGGAATTAAGTATCTGGTTTTCGTTCTGAGGGCCAATAACCAGGGCGAGGGTGGAATCATGGCACTCACAGCGATGTTGCAGTCGGACCCGGTTCGTCCGAGACGAAGTTTTGCCCTGCTGACGGCGGGATTGTTTGGGGCGGCCTTGCTCTTTGGTGACGGGCTCATCACGCCGGCCATTTCCGTACTGAGTGCCGTGGAAGGGCTGCAGGTCGCGGCCCCCGCTCTTTCCCACTGGGTCGTGCCACTCACGGCTGTCATTCTGGTCGCGCTTTTTGCGATTCAAGACAAAGGCACGGCAAAGGTCGGTTCGTGGTTTGGGCCCCTGATCAGCGTCTGGTTTTTAACCATAGCGGCTATCGGAATTCCCTGGATCTTTAGAAGGCCGGAGATTCTGGCAGCTCTCAATCCCTATGAAGCTCTGCGTTTTTTTCTGGAACATGGCTTCGGAGGGATTCGCGTTTTGAGCGGGGTGGTACTCTGCATTACGGGTGCAGAGGCACTTTATGCGGATATGGGGCATTTCGGAATTGGTCCAATCCGACTGGGGTGGTTTGCTGTCGCGTTTCCCTCTTTGTGTCTGAACTATTTCGGACAGGGAGCGCTTCTTTTGGAGAAAGGAAATGTCGTACTTGGAAATCCATTCTACTCACTGGTTTCCGGTTGGCTTCAATACCCTCTAATCATTCTTGCCACCTGTGCGACGGTGATTGCGTCGCAGGCTCTCATTTCCGGAACCTACTCGCTGACCCAACAGGCGATTCATCTCGGTTACTTTCCCCGGACGGACATACGGCATACCTCGCGTGAAACGGCGGGACAGATCTACATACCGCGAGCAAATCAGCTGCTGATGATTGGCTCGATTCTGCTGGTGCTAGTTTTTCAGAAGGCTTCTTCGCTCGCAGCTGCTTACGGGTTGTCAGTCACGGGTACAATGCTGGTGACGAGCATTCTGTATCTTGCGGTCATCCGCAAAAGGTGGAAATGGAGGAAATCCTACGCCATCGCGCTGGTTGCATCTTTTTTGATTGTAGATACGGCTTTTCTTGGAAGCAATATGGGAAAATTTTTCCAGGGAGGGTGGATTCCATTTCTGATTGCAGGATTTATTTTCGCGATGATGGTTACCTGGAGAAAGGGTCGGCAGGCGCTTCAGGCGGCTACTGCCGCGCGCTCAATCCCCCTGGACCAATTTGCCACCCGGCTTGCGAGGTGGCGTCCCGCGCGGGTGAGGGGAACTGGTGTATTCATGAGTGCGGCAGAAGGGGTGATTCCCGCCGCCTTGTTGCATCATCTGGAGCATACCCGCGCGTTGCACGAACGCATCATTTTACTGACGATCAAGACAGAGCGGCAGCCTTTTGTGGAGGAGCGGGGCCGAATACAAATCACGGGTCCTGTAAGTACTACTGGCGCTGGTATTTCCGGGTTGGTGAATGTGGTTGCTCATTACGGGTACATGCAGAGGCCCGATATTTCCGAAATTCTGATCTATTGCCTCGAAAAAGGCCTGGAACTCAACATAAATGAGCTGGCATTTGTTCTCGGCAGAGAGACTGTTCTGGGTACCGGCAGTACCAGAATGATGGCTTGGCAGAAGCGTCTGTTCATCTTCATGGCCAGGAATGCGCGACCGGTCAGTGACTATTTTGGAATGCCCCCGGACCGGGTGGTGGAGGTCGGGATGCAGGTGGAAATCTAGCATTCGCTCTGGTACTTTCCATTCATGCGCCGAACTGCAATCGTCACATTTGTTTTCGTTCTTGTTTTTTGCTTCAGTGTATTTTCACCTGCGATGATATCGGGGCCGGGTGCATCGAGCAGTGCTACCCATTGATTTTGCGGGAGAAGCCTGCAGACAGCTTATGAATCCTGTTCAGCAGTAAGTCCAATATTCACTTTTTATTTTACGGTATTTTGGTACGATTGGCAGATGAGCGTGCGGATGCAGGTCATTTTAGTTCTGGCTGTTCTTGCGATGTTTGGAGTGAAATTAACCCGAAACTACCGCAACACCCAGATGCAGGCGCCGACCTCCTCTGCGTCTGCTCAGCCTGCCGCTCAACTTGAATCAGAGGAACCTTTGGAGACCCCCTTTGAGGGCCCCATGACTTCTGAAGTTCATGCCAACCCCTCACCGCATCTGGCTGAAAATGAATCTTTACCCATCGCGAGCCCATCGCCTGAGCAGATCCCTGTCGTCCTGGCCTCGGCCACCCCTCAAATCACCCCGCAGCACCCGGTGGATCCCTCGGTCAAAAACCGGGAGCTTGTAGCCAAATTCAAAACATTTTGTGATCAGAAGTTTATGATCGCCTGCATGCGTGTTGCCACCGGACTCAAGCTTCTGGGGCAAGAGGCGGAAGCTTACAAGTACTTGGAAATAGCTTGCAAAGAAGGCGTGTACGAGTTGGACGCCTGCGGCGAGTTGGCCGCTTCTGCAACTTCGAATCAAATTAGCCTTGAGGATGCCGCTTGTACCCAGGGGCAAACGGAATCCTGTAACGTCGTGGCGGCTTATTATAACAAGGCAAAGGACCCGGCGGCAGCGCTCGTTCGTGCTCGTCGCGGCTGTAGTCTGGAGGATTCGTCCTCTTGCTTCATTATCGGCTATGTGTCCACTCCTGAAGAAATCACCAAGGAGAAAGCATCATGCCTGAGTGGAAATTCGACTTCCTGTCTGGTTTACGCAGGCGCTATGGAATCTTCAGAGCAGGATAAAGAGGAAGCGGCTTTCATGTCCCGGAGCTGTGATCTTGGAGATTTTTCTGCCTGTGTGAATACAGGACGCGAAAAGACGGACGCTGACGCAGCTGTCCTCAAGAGCAGTTGTGACAAAGGAGGGCTTGCAGCCTGCGGCTCTCTCGTGGGTTACTACGCAAAGCGTGAGCAGATGAGTCTTGCTGCGGATCCCTTAAAGCGTATCTGTGATTCAGGTAAAAAGGCTGCCTGCAAAATGGCGATCTACGCGAAGGACGAACCTGCGGCACTGAAAGAGCTTCTCAGGTCAGTAGACTGGTAGAGACATGTCCTCCTGCTCTGGAGGTCCTGGCTTGCGCCTGAACGCATTGGTATAAACATCAACACTCGGCCTGATCATCCCGTTCAGTCGTTTTTCGCGAAGTCCGATCGGATCTGCCAAAAGCTCGCCCGTTGCTGACAGCGTGTACGCTTCGTAGGCCTGTCGGGCACCTTTGGAAAGATTTTGGGGCAGGCCTTGGATTCCCCACTCAAGACAACTGGTGACCTCATCGTAATAGCTCATCTGCTTGGTTGCAGAAACCACCGTGTTTTTAAAAAATCCCTGTTCCGTCAACCGGGCCACTTTTTTAGGATTATTCCGCCAGTTCAGGACGGTGATCGCGAGATAGAAAACCGCCAGCAGAGCGGCTCCGGTTTTAAATATCGGCTTGAACGCGATTTTGCTATTTTTGAACCGGCCGAGCATAATCTGCATCCCCAAGGCACCGATAGCTCCCGCGAACAAAAAGTAAGCCAGCTCAGTCCGGGAAATGTCCTGCCAAATCTGCCCATGACGAAGTGATTCCACAGCCGTGGTCAGGGTGATCCAATGCGGGTAGGTCGCTTCAAATCTCAGGTAACCTGCAATATGTACCGCGTTCAGGAGCAGACAGGCGCCCAAAGCAACCCACAAAAGCGCAAAGCGCCACCGAAGTTTAAAAAAATAAGTCGCATTCAAATAAACCAGCATCAGCCCGGGAGGAATGACTCCGAGTGAAAGACGGCTCGAAACATGATCTGGAAAGGAGGCAACATTTCTCAAGAGCAGATACAGAATCAGAAAATGGCCAATGATCACGGCCGAAAACCCCAAACGGAGCCGTAAGTCGGGCCGTTTCAGTCCCCTGACTCTGATGATACAGTCAGCCATTGAGCCCAGGGCGAGAACGAGGGTGAAGATCAGGACCGGAGAAGAGGTCAGGAGGCCATTGGGTGCAAGGACGAAATTGTGAAACGAGGTATTTGCCTCAAATAACGGGAGCCGTATTGCGTTCAGGTGAGACGAAAAGGTGAATTCACCCATTTGTATTGAATAATTCACCGCCTGGAGCGCCCCGATCAGAAGTATGCCCAAAATCAGAGCGCCAGCCCGTTTCCATCCTCCGCGATTTGAAGTGACGGCCAGCCAGGCATAGGGCAGGGCGTAGACAGCGAGACTGGTTTTAAAAACTGTGGCCAGACCGACGAACAACCCGCTTGCAACCCAGCCCCTGGGTACACGGCTATGGTCCCGGTCTTGAGCGGCTGTAAGTGTCACAAGATGATAAGTCATGGCCGCCGCTAGAAAGAAAGTCGTCACTTCCGCGGAGAACGGATAATAAAAGAGAAAGAGATAAAGAGGCGTGCTCAGGACAAAAGCAAGCAGGATCGGTACCGAGACCCGCTTTGGCAGCAGTGTCTGGCTCGGCAGTAAATTCGAAGATGCGAGGATTTTTTCACGTCCCAGATCCAGTAGGAATATTGCGAGGACGACAAAAATGGAATTTCTGAAAAGCGCCAGCAACTCAAAAGGAGTGAGCTGCAGGAAAGTCATGGAGCGCCAGGAGGCCGGCAGCAGATAGGCCAAAGCATACCAAGGTGTCCAGAAGATCACCGAACCATGATTTTGATTCGTAGGGTGGTTGAAAGCCCTGGTGACGAGCCATTGGGCTTCAGAGACAACATGGTTGATGATATTGAGGTCGCCATCTTCCAGGAAGCTGTGGGAAAAAGCCGATAAAGCACCGCGTTCGATTTCGTTCAGATCCCGTAAAAAGAAGAGTGATCCCCAAACTATAAAAAGAGCCAGCCAGGGGATTGCCGAGCGGAAAGTTAACCTAGGCATTCAAAAACGATGTGACTTAGAGTCAAAACTTGTCAAGTCTGAAAAATATTGGACCCATTTGTTTACAGTACCTTTTGCATGAAATAGCATTGGGACCTGGATGAATAGAATAGAATGAGAATAGTTCTGATCAACCCCTATAATCCCAGATTCGAGACGAAGACTTTTCCGCCCATTGGCCTGATGTATTTGTCCTCTTATTTGAAGCGGAGTTTCCCCGATATCGAAGTCTCGTTGATTGATGCCCGCTTGAATCGTACCTCGTGTTCCGAGGTGGCAAGAGTCGTTGCCGCGATCAAGCCCGATGTGGTCGGTATTACTGCCGTGGTGGATAACCGGGAGGTGGTCCATCAACTTGCGGCCCAAGTGCGCTCATTGACAAAGTGGGTGGTGGTGGGGGGACCGTATGCGACCTCGATGCGTCAGGTCATCTTGCAGGACCGGAATATCGATTATCTGGTGCTCGGCGAAGGTGAGATTCCCTTGAGCAAGCTTGTGCGGAATCTTCAGAACGAAGCTGTTCAAGAACCTGTTGATAGGGTCATGTCCCGGAACTTTCCTGCTGGGGAGGTGAATTTGCTGGCCGATACGGTTTCAGCGCTTGATGATCTGCCTTTTCCCGATTTCGGTCTGGTCCGCGTTGCTGACTATTTCCGTTTCAGTTCTGCAATGGGAACCCATGCCTTCCGCCAGACATGGCCGGTTGCTTCGTCCCGGGGCTGTCCCTATAGCTGTGCCTTTTGTCATTCGCACTTTGGCCATAAGCACCGGACGCGTTCTGTCCTCCGGTTCGTTGATGAAATTGAGCTTCTCCATCGTTCCCATGGAGTGTTTCATTTTGATATCTTCGACGATATTTTCAACATTTCCGAAGCCAGAGTGCTGGATTTTTGCAATGAGCTTGAAAGAAGAAAGCTCAGAATCCGTTTCTCTTTTCCAAATGGGTTGCGACTGGATCGCATGACGGCCAGATCCATAGATCGCATGGCGGAATGTGGTCTTTTTGCCTTCGGTGCGCCCATCGAGTCCGCTTCAGAACGCATCCGGAAAAAGATGAACAAGGGACTGAATATGGCGAAAGCGGAGCAGATCGTCCGGCATGCCGCTATGAGAAATGTAGTGGTCAGCGGTTTTTTTATTTTTGGTTATCCGACAGAAACTCAAGGCGAAGCTCAGGCCACTATTGATCTGGCCTGCAAACTTCCGTTTACCTTGGCCTCTTTTCAAAAAGCGACACCTTTTCCGGGGACCCAGATGTTTGACGAGCTGCCTCCGGAGAAAAAGTCTGAGCTCATGAGTTTTCTTTCGACCGCCGGTCCCTTTACGTACAGTGATTCACCTAATGTCAGTGGAATGAGCGATCATGCTTTGAGGAAGTGCTACGCCCGGGCTTATCTCAAATTTTATTTGCGACCGAAGGTGGTTTTCCGCCTCTTGTACCTGCTTGGCCCCGCTTTGGTCTTGAGACTGGGGGGAGTGGTTCTGAGAAGAATAACCACTCTGCGTAGCTCCACCCGGTTCACCCAATGTAAAGAGGCGTGGACCAGATAATGCGTGGCCCTCCTGAAAACTCGGTTTTGTTCATCAATCCTTCGACCCCTGGGAACCGAAAGATCACGCGCAATACCGACTGTGCTTCCGAATCCAAGGGGAATTACCTTCTGCAGCCTTTCGACTTCCTTTCCTTATCCGGCGCCTTTGGCGCTGATACGCAAATCCATTTCATCGATGCTGTTGCGGACCGGTTATCCGATTCGGCCTGCTTTGAACGCATTGCCTTGTTGAAATTCCGGCTCGTGATCGTTGCCATTGTTGATTTGACCTGGACGCGTGATTATCAGTTCATCTCGGAGTTGCGCAATAAGTATCCCGAGATGGCTATTCTCGCCTTCGGGGACGCACTGATTGAAGATGAGAGTGCAAAAAAATTAAATTCGATTGTCGACGGGATTGTGGTGAGTCCTTTTCTTTTCAAACCCGGGAAGGTCGATTGCTGGACCCGCGAGGCATTTCAACGCGTTGATCGCGCTGCCTGCGGCCTGCGGACGGAAACTTCCTATTCAGGCACCTGCAAGAAGCCGGTTCTTTGTGATTTGGGACCTCCTCGTCATGAGCTCTTCAAGCACGTGCGCTACCGCTGGCCCTTTTCCCGTTACAAAAAATACACCACCGTAACTGCAACGTGGGGCTGTCCCTATAGCTGTTCCTACTGCACTTCGAGCAGGCTGCCGCCTCTTTACCGGGATCATACTTCGATCGTGGAAGAATTGCGGATGATCAAAGCTCTTGGAATCCGCGAAATTTATTTCGGTGACAAGTCGTTTGGAATCCCGGTTGAAAACACAACGAAGCTACTCGAAGGAATGATCCGCGAGAAAATGAGCTTTTCCTGGAGCACCTACCTTCATCCCAGGCAGGCGACGCCTGCGTTCCTCAGGCTCATGAAAGAGGCAGGTTGCCATACGATCATCACGGGCATTGAAACGAGTGCTCCAGGGCGTCTGCAAAGGTTTGGACGCAGTATCGGAGAGGGCCAGATCGAAAAAGTACTGCAAGCGGCAAAAGAAGCCGGGCTTCAGGTTTGTGGGGATTTCCTGCTTGGACTGCCGGGAGAGAATGAAGACGATATCCTAGCTACGATTGATTATTCGCTGAGGCTTGCGCTGGATTATGCTTCTTTCAATATTGTTGCGCCCTTACCGGGGTCCAGCATCAAAGCTCTGGCCGTCAGCGAAGGCCGAATGCGGGCAGATGATCATCATTTTGATTCTGTCGGCGGTTCGAACGTGCTTGGTTCGGCACTGGTTTCGGCGGAGCGACTGCAGCGACTCAGGAATCAAGCCGTTGTTGGGTTTTATCTAAGACCCGGTTATCTGCTGCGACGAGTTCTGGGGGTACGGGGTTGGGAGCACTTTCAACTTCAGCTCGCGGAGGCTTTTGAACTCCTGTTCAAAGTCCTCAAGCCAAAACGGAGAAGCGTTTGACTCAAAGCGGACGTCCTTTTTCACTTTCTGCTGTTGCTCTGATTCGGCCCCCACTGGTTCGACCCCGAGCTCATTTGACCGGACTTGAGACGTTTCCTCCCTTGCAATTGGCCGGTTTGGCGGGAGTACTGGCTGCTGAGGGAATTGACGTTCAGATCATTGATGCGCAAGAAAGTATCGTTGCAACCCTGCTGCCTGATGGCAGAAGCGTCATTGTTGGAGACATGATTCCAGTTCTGCTTAAGCGAATTCCGGCGGCTACGCCCTTGATCTGCATCAGCTGCATGTACACTCATGCCTGGTTTCATGATCAGCTGCTGATCCGGGCGATCCGGGAACATTTCCCGGCTATTCCCATTGTGATAGGAGGCGAGCACGCTTCAGCTTTCGGCCGTGAGATTCTTGCGACTTGCCCGGAGGTGGACGCGGTCGTGGTGGGAGAGGGAGAGCATGCATTGGAGGCACTGGCCCGGGGCGTCTTGTCATCAGAAAAAATTCTAAGCAAAATGCCGGCGGGAATTCCCGGAGTATTGACCCGGTCTGAGTCTCCCCTGCAACCTGGGTTGAGAATCACTGATCTGGATTCTTTGCCGCCCCCTCACTGGGCAGGGGTACGACTTGAATTGTATTTCGAACGAGGCTCGGGAATCACGCAGAAATCCAAACGCTCCTTGCCGATCATTGCTTCCCGCGGTTGTCCGCATTCCTGCCATTTCTGTACTGCCTCGCAGATGTGGGGTTCTCAGTGGCGACACCGCTCGGTGAACAGTATTCTTCGTGAAATGAAGGACGCTCATATAAACTTTGGAGTCACTCATTTTGACTTCCTGGATTTATCGATCGCCACGGACATTCAATGGCTTCGGAATTTATGTGAGGCGCTGATCCAAAATGAAGTGAAGTTCACCTGGGCTCTTCCCGTGGGCACGCGCGCGGAATTGCTGGATGACGATTTAATCAAAAAAATGGCCGCATCTGGCCTCACTCATATCCTGTATTCTGTTGAGAGCGCATCACCACGGACTTTACTGGAAATCAATAAGCGACTCAGTCTTCGGAAGCTCACCCGTTGCATCAGGAAAACGGTACAGGTGGGAATTTCAGTTAAACTCGTCTTTATCAATGGCTTTCCGGGTCAAAGGTTGGGGGACTTGCTGTATAACTGGGTTTATCTCTTAAAGATGGCCTGGACCGGTGTCCAGGATGTCGTCTGCCTGGCTTTTGTTCCGTATCCGGGTACAGTTTTCTATAACAAGCTCAAAAAAGAAAAGCTCCTGGGCGAAGGACTGGATTATATTCGGCTGAATAATGACTTGAGAGGAATGTGTTCATGGTCGGAATATATTTCTAATGCCGCGCTCAGGAGGCTGTCGGCGCTTTCGATGGCGTTATTTTACTTTTTTCAGGCGGTATTTCATCCGGTTGGTTTTTTTGGAATGGTTTACAGGGTTCTAAGAAAGCGACCCGCGCAAACCAATTTGGAAATGTTGCTGCGGCATTTTCTGACGCGAGGCAACTCAAACGTCGGCTCGGCTGGAGTGAACAAATGAGCACCAAGTATTATGTCATGTCCGCCACGAACGGCTGCGTGACGAGCCTTCTGGAAATCTCAAAACTCAGGAAGACCTTCGGGCAGCAGCAGATTGAAATTACCGACAGTCCGGAGTCTGCCGATGTCATTATCCTGAGCACCTGCGGATACAATCAGGCGGCGGAAGATCACTCGATCCATGCCGTTGAAGAGCTTGAACGGAAGTACAAAGGCAAGCGCATCATCGTGGGCGGCTGTCTTCCGACGATTCAAGACGGCGCTCTGGCAGGTAAGTTTTCGGATCAGGTTCAGATCATCAAGAATTGGAATGAGATAGGACAACCATCGGTCTGGATTTCCAGTCCAATGGATCAGCGGGACCTTCGCTCTTTGCGGTTTTCCAACCGGCTCATGCTTTCTTCCCGGCCTCTGCTGGGCTGCCTGGAGAGGTTCCTCGGTTTTCGGCCACAGCCCTTGTACAGCATCATTGAATCCCATGCCTTTGATGAGCGCGCTTATTTTGTTGAAGTCAGCAAAGGCTGTCGGGGACATTGCACGTATTGCGCGATTACCAAGGTGAAGGGCGAGCTTCAAAGCCGACCACTCGCTGAAATTCTTCAAAGCGTGAAGGAGGGGTTGACCAACGGCTACCGGACCTTTCATTTGACCGGGGATGACGTGGGTTGCTGGGGCCAGGACATCGGGACCCATGTAGCTGAGCTCCTGAAAGCGATTTTGAGAATTCCCGGGAATTATAGCCTGGTGATCACGTATTTTGATCCCGGCTGGCTTGCCCGGCTTTTTGTTGAACTCAAGGAGCCTTTGTCAGATCCGCGGCTGATCTGTGTTAACTTTCCGGTCCAGACGGGGAGCCCGCAACTCGCGCGGAAGATGGGGCGAGGGGGCAAGCTGGAAGAAGTCCTGGCGACCATCAAGCAGGTCAGGGCACTGAATCCCGGCCTGGTACTCAAGACTCATCTGATGACGGGCTTCCCGACCGAAACTACTGAGCAGTTCAGGCAAACCCTCGCGACTCTCGCCAGCTTTGATTTGATTTTTCCAAATAGCTTCAGCCCCAGACCTCATACAGCGGCGGCGGTCATGACGGGTCAGATCAGTAGCGGAATAAAATTTTACCGCTATTATCATCTGAAGCTGCGGATCCTCCTTCGACATGCAGGTGTATTTTTGGCTTCTTTTTCAAATAGACTGAATAGCTCATGAAAAAGAAAGTCGTCCTGATTCGCCCCCCTCATCTCTTGCCCTCTGCGGCTGTTACGGCTCAGCACGGTGTTCCTTCTCTTGCTCTCGCGTACCTGGCCGGGGCGCTCAGGAAGGCGGGGTATCCAGTTCAGTGCGTGGATGCGGTGGGAGAGGCACTGGGAGTCTCGCATCTTTTGCCTGAGACTGGTCTTGTATTATCCGGATTGCAGATCACTGAGATATTAAAGAACATTCCAGCTGACGTCGAAGTCATCGGGGTGTCCTGCGGCTTTTCAAATGATTGGCTGTACGTCCACCCACTCTTGAGCGAGCTAAATGAGCGTTTCCCGAAGTGCCCGATCGTGGTGGGTGGCGAACATGTTTCTGCTGACTATGCTCGGATTTTGACCTCCTGCCCGTTTATAACTGCATGTATTTTAGGCGAAGGTGAGCAGACCCTTGTTGAGCTGATGGCAGCATTTTCTGAGGACAGGCCTTTGGCTGAAGGCAAGGCGTTGGCTAAAGTCAGAGGACTTGCCTATTTGGACGGGACTGGGGTCCGTAAAACGGGGGCGCGCCCCAGAATGGCTGAGCTTGACACTCTTGCCTGGCCTGCCTGGGATTTGCTTCCTCTTGAAAAGTATCTGGATCGTGGCTACGGCATGGCAGTTCAAGGTCAGCGTTCGATGCCTATGCTCGCGACCCGGGGCTGCCCGCATCGTTGTACGTTTTGTTCCGTGCCGAACATGTGGAACTCCGAATGGCATTGCAGGAATCCGCAAGACATTGCTGCCGAAGCGGAGTCGTACAAAATCCGGTACGGGATTACGCATCTGGAGTTTTACGATATGTCGCCTCTGGTTCGCAAAGACTGGCTTGAGGCGTTCTGCCAGGCGCTCGGCAAGTTGCAGTTGAGCTGGAATTTCCCCTCAGGACTTCGTGCTGAACTTTTGGATGAACAGCTACTCTCTGCCATGAAAAACAGTGGCTGCTACAAGCTGACGCTGGCTCTGGAAACCAGTTCAGCGAGATTAAACAGAGAGTTAAAAAAACACTCCAGTCCTTCGGTTCTTCGCCGGGTGATACGGGAGGCTTGCCGGCAAAAGCTGATTACGAAAGTAAATTTAATCTTCGGACTTCCCGGACAAAAAGTTTCGGATATCCTGCTGGATTACCTGAATCTCACCGTTTTTGCCTGGGGTGGCTTGCATGACGTCGCTTGTTTCGCCTTTGTGCCTTACCCTGGTTCCGCTCTCGCAAACAGTCTATTAAGCCAGCAGCGTGCCGGATCCGAGGCGGACTATGAAGTGTTTCTGGCGCGCAATGTTTATAACAATACTGCTCAGATGAAGTCCTGGTCTGAGCATATTCCCGACCAGGCCATGAAGTTTCTGACGCTGGGTGGAATGGCCTATTTTTATTTCCTGCAATTTCTTTTTCGCCCTTACCGGTTTTTTTGGACCCTACGCAGAATCGCGGGGAACAAGCCCGAAAGTATGCTGGAACTGGCGTTGACGGGCCGGATCTGGCGGACAATTCCGGGCCAGAAATAAGGATTGATCAGCGCATATAAAACCGCAAGCTTGAGCTGGCAACCGTAAGCCAGGCCGAGCAGGACTCGGGGCAGGACCTTGGGCAGGAACATGACGGGTGCACTTTTAAAAACGGTCCAGGCGAGCCGCAGTCCATAGTAGAGATAGGCCTTCCAGAGAACCAGTGGCACATACCATCCGGGTACTCCGGGGTTCACGGCGCCGCCACTGTAATGGAAGCTGTATTTCTGCTCGTTCTTTGAAGTATGCATATTCTCCATCGAAAGCGCCATGGGCGTGCCGGGTATCGGAGTGTAAGAGAGAAAGAAAGCCACCTGGATTCGCACGTCCTTGCAGAAACGGTAGGTCTGATCGATCTGTTCCCTACTGTCACCCGGGAAACCAAGAATAGCGAAAGTTTTGACCAGAATTCCGCGCTGATTGAACTTCGCAAAGAGCTTGAGCATTGACTCATTGTCACAGCCCGCTTTCTTGAGCTGTTCTTTTCGGAACGAATCATTTCCAGATTCGACGCCCATTCGCACCTGAAGACAGTTGCTTTGGGCGAGCAGGTCCATGATTTCATCGCTGGCGTTATGGGCGTCCGGCCGGACAAAAGCGGTATAGGGAAGCCGCTTGTGGAAATCATCCCGGGTGTACTCATCGACAAAGTCGCTGAGCCACTTCTTGTTGAAGGTGAAGACCGCATCAAAGAGGTGGGCGGCCTTCATGCCGCGATTATGATACTTCTGGTATAAAAATTTTATTTCGCGAGCGTAATTCCGGGGGTCGCGTTCCCGGAACCGGGTACCGCTGAAAATGTCTTCGAGCGCAGTTTCTGCACAAAAAGTACAACGATAAGGGCATCCGCGGGTGCCGACAAAATATAGCCTTTGCAGAAAAAACAGATAGCGGTCCAGATCCTCAAAAACGTCATAGTCCGGAGTGGGAAGCGTGTCCAGGTTCTTGACCAGCGGTCTTGCCGGATTCTTGATGACCTTTCCGTCTTTTTTGTACCAGATACCGGGGACATCGCCCATCGAGCCACCGGCTTGGAGCGTATCGAGGTAATGGGCTAGTGTCAGTTCGCCTTCTCCGGTGCAAATGACGTCAATTTCCTCGGCCGCGATCGTTTCTTCGGGGAGCATGATGGCTTGATAGCCACCGACAATAATGGGACCCTTCCAGTATTTCTTGATGTCCCGGATGATTTCTTTGGCGTAGCCGAAGTAGATCGACAGGATGGAAATAGCCAAAACGTCCGGTTGGAGTTCCAGTATTCGCTCTTTTACGTATTCTTCCCAATGCCTTCGGTGAAAAGTGGGGTCGATGACCTGAAGCTGATGAGGCGTCTTTTGCTGGATATATGTGGCCAGATAGAGAACGCCGAGATCCAGTGTCTGGGGCGATCCATCCAGATTTGGAAACAGGAGCGCGACTTTCATGGGCGACATTATTATTCAGTTTGCGTTTTAACTTGGAAGATCGCAATGGTAAAGTATTGTCACTGGGAGATAGTTCAGTGAAGAGTTTTTATTTAATATCCACCACGGAGGGCTGTGCGACCAACCTCCTGGAGAACAGCAAGTACCGTGATTACTATCTTTCACTGGGATATCTTCAGGCCGCCAGTCCAGCTGAGGCCGATATTATTTTCATCAATACCTGCGGCTATAACCGGCAGATGGAAGATCGTGCGGCCCGGATTATTTCTGAGTTTCAGTCCCTTTACAAAAACAAGGAAATCCTTATTGCGGGTTGTCTGCCCAAAATCAATCCTGCGCGGGTCGGGAAGTTTTTCCACGGCAAGATTTTTGAGGCGGATGACGCGGAATTCAAGAAGCGTCAGTCGCATGAATTCAGCAAAAAAGATCTGGCGCGACTCTCGTTCAATCACCGGTTTGTCTCCGCGCTGCGGCCTTGGGTCTTTGGCGTCGAAAAGGCGCTGGGAGTTTGCTTTCAACCGGTGCACAACATCTTCGACAGTGTGGTCATCAGTGAAGAATATTTTTATGTGACGATCAGCCAGGGTTGCGTCGGGAAGTGCACGTACTGTGCGATCAAACGTGCCAAAGGTCCTCTGGTCAGCAGGACTATCGCGGAGATCCGGAATGACTTTGACTCGGGTTATGCACGGGGCTACCGGAAGTTCTGGTTGCTCGGGGATGACATCGCTTGCTGGGGGCAGGACAGTGGCGCTGATATTGTGGAGCTTTTACCGGAACTGTTGGCCAATCGCCCGGATATCCAAATTGTATTGAATTATTTTGATCCCCATTATTTATTGAAGTACTCGGCTTCACTCGAGGGTATTCTGGGGGATTCTCGTTTTGTTTGTATCAACATTCCCATGCAGACCGGGAGCGCTCGAATCCTTGAACGCATGGGCAGGGATTACAATATTCAGGAAGTGCTCAGCGTGATTGCCCGGATCAAAAACATCAATCCCGCGCTCGCGGTCAAAACAAATCTCATGATCGGGTTTCCCGGAGAAGAGTGGCGGGATTTCTTTCAGACGCTCCGCCTGGTTTGGAAATTCGATGCCGTTCTGGCTTTGAAGTATACTCCGCGTCCGCATACCGTGGCTGCCCGTTATGAGAATCAGGTGCCGGGTGGGGTGGTGCTGCTGCGGAGTGCCCTCATGAGCGGCAGTATCCTGATCAGGCATGGCGCGGTTGTGTTTCTGTCAATTGCGCAAGCCATCACTCAAGCCATGAAGGACAGTAAGAATGCGCCTGGGAACGCATAGGCGGCTGATTTTCAGGAATATCAGTACCGCCTTCAGGTCTCTGCTTGGGAGATCTCCAAGGCCCTACAAGCTTTTGCTCGAATTGACCCGGGCCTGTAATTCTCGTTGTGCGAATTGCTCGATCTGGCGTCATCAGGGACCGGAAGGTACGAATCAACTCGCCCTCGAAAATGCCGACCGCTTGTTCACAGAGCTGGGTCCGGATCTGCACTGGCTCGCCTTGTCCGGAGGAGAGGTGACGCTTTTTCCGCATTTCCCGGAGCTGCTGCAGCTGGCTGTGCAGCGTTGTCCGGGGCTCGCTCTTGTCACGTTCACGACCAACGGCTTGTTACCCGATAAGGCTTTGGCCTCCGCCCGTGCGATTACCGCCCTGGGTCTTGACTGCTTTGTAACGGTCAGTCTGGATGGTGACGCCGAGACGCACGACCTTCAGCGAGGGGTTGTCGGCAATCATGCCTTGGCGCTCAGGACCTCGGAACTTCTCAGGGAAGCCGGGATCAATGTTCATTTTGGAATTACGCTGTCGGACGCTACTGACTCGTTTGTGCAGCAGAAGTTTGCGAAGGATGGGAACCGCATTCGCGCCGTGACCTTCGCGCATAGCGGGGGGATTTTTTTACAGGAAAACCAGCCTTGCAAGTCCTCTCTTCTTCGGCAGCTGGATACGATTATTCTGCGGTACAAGCCCAAATCGGCCGGCGAATTCATCGAGTACGTTTATTTGCGGTTGGCGCGGGTTTTCTTTGCTACTGGGCGGAGGATTCCGATTCCCTGCGAAATTTTCATTACTTCGATTCACGTCAGAAGTAATGGCGACGTGTTTGGTTGCATGTTTCTTCCGTCGGTGGGAAACATTGCGACTGAGCCGCTCTCCCGTATTCTGGATCAAAGAGAACAGATGCAGCTAGCCAGATCCGCTGCCTGTCCGAATTGCTGGCTCAATTGCTATGCTCCTCATTCCATGCTCCTCCATCCATTTTCCAGTCTGGTTCAAGCCTTCCTAAGGCCGGTGAAAAAATGACCGGGCGTTTAAGCATTATCATCCCGGTTTTGAATGAGGCCCGGACTCTGCCGGAGCTTTTGCGCAGGGTGAATGAAATCGATCTTCCGGTCGAAAAGGAAATCATCATTGTCGATAATGGCAGTACGGATGGAAGCCGGGAACTGATCGCCGCGTCGGTTCCGGCTGTCGGTCAGGGGCGGGTACTCATGACTGCTGGCACTCGGGGCAAAGGGGCGGCCGTGCGAGAAGGACTTAAGCTCGCAACCGGGGATATAATTCTCATTCAGGATGCAGATCTGGAGTATTCGCCTGCGGATTATCCACGGTTGATTGAGCCTCTCATTTCCAGAAGAGCGGATTTCGTGCTGGGAAGCCGTTTCCTGGGAGTGGGGACGTGGAAGGTCAGAGTTTTGCCCGGGCAGCCCGGGTATTCGTTCGTGCTGAATTTGGGCGCACTGTTCTTAAACGCGGTGTTTTTGGCTTTGTACAGGGTCAGGCTGACGGATCCTCAGACCATGTTCAAAGTCTTTCGCAAGTCTTGCCTCGACGGGATAGTTTTGCAGAGTTCCGGCTTTGATCTGGACTGGGAAATTTTGTGCAAGCTGGTACTCGCCGGTTACCGACCCATGGAGCTTCCGGTTTCTTATCAGGCCCGCAGCTTTCAGCAGGGCAAAAAAATCAGAATCTGGGCTGATGGCTGGTCTGCGCTTTGGGCCATTATCAAGTTTCATTCGGTCCTTCCTTTCTGACCGGTAGAACTTGGCACATCTCTACATCAGTACCCCGTCGGCCCGCTGGAATCGCCACCGCTGTCATCACCGTTCGTTACTGCAGGAACAGGTGTAGGTGAACTGCCTGGCGCACTACCAACCGTCACTGATCCAGTCATATTTGGATGAAGCGTGCAGTGATAAGGAAAGGTTCCGGCGGAGTTGAAGAAGTAGGCGAAAGCTTCTCCAGGATCCAGATTTCCTGAATCAAAGGCATTGGAATCCGAAGTCACCGTGTGAGGTACACTGTCATCATTCACCCAGATCACGACCGTTCCCGCAGGAACTGACAAGGGATTGGTTCCAAATCCGTTCTGGCCCAGATTCGTCGCTCCCTGGGGAATCCGGACCTCGATAATGTTCGAGGGCAGAGGACTGTTGATCGGGCAGGCTGAAGTTCCGGGCGATGTTGTAGTGGTCGGCGAGGGTGAAGCCGTTTGCGCCATTGCAGATCCTGCCGCTACTAACAATGAGATCAAAGCAACAGAAGCTGTCTTCTTGTACATCGTGGACATAAGTGTCTCCTTAGATTTTTTATTTCAGTAGTGCAGGTTATGGTCCAATCAGATCCAGCACCTGATCATCGCGAGCAGGGCGTTCTGTGCGCCAAGCGGCTCTTCGCCGTCTGGGCCAGCGGGTTTGCTGGCGACGACCGCCTTTTCAGCTCTCAGGTCGATGATGAGGTTACCAGGGAGAAAAATTTCGAATCCAATTCCATGACGGGCGAAAGTATTTTCCGGAAGCTGGCTGTCCGGTTTCAAGTAATCGAATCGATAGAGCAGAACCCAACGATTGCTCATATTGAATTTTGCCTGCGAGAAATATCCAACCGAGTGCTGCCCGCGGGGACTTGAGTTCAGCTGAAAGAAGGTGTTCAGGCTCGGGTGTATGGAACCACTCCGGTCTTGCGGCTGATTCCAGGCATCTACGCGCTCCAAGAGGAGGGACCCGCTCAATTTTGAACCCGTGATTCGATCCAGCGAAATACCTGCATGTGATGAAATGGCGTAGGGTTCGGGTGTATTGAGTACGTGGCCGTAACTTCCGCTCAATCCAATGAAGAACGGAAGCGTGCTCGGGTTTGCCCGAAAATTTAAAACACCGCCCCAGGTCACATTGCGGTTCGAAAATGTTCCTCCTGATTCAAGATCATTGACGAGTGCCAGATCAAAATGCAGATCAGTCGAGAGATTCGCGGACAAGGCTGCTCCCATCTCGTAGTTTTCCAACGGCATCCGGCTCTGCATCCGGGTATAGGCCCGATGCTCGTCTGTTAATATTCCAAACGGGAGATAAAAACGACCGAGAGTTAACCTCGCCGGTACATCCGCTCCTGCCGTCTGTGCTTGCCACGAAAGATAAGCCTCTCTCGCATAGGTTCCCCCTAGCGGGGAGCTGTTGAGAGTATAAACCAATCGCATTTCTGAATTAGCTGCCCCTTGATAGACGGGCAGATTGGCCGTTGGTGCCGCGGTCATCAGTGCAAAACCGCTTTGAGTTTTAGATGGGTGTGTTGGACGATAGGCAATCATCCGCAAATCGCCATAATACAGATCGCTTTCGGACATCTTGCTGATCTTGTTTTCATGGGAACCATAGACTTTCCCGTAAGTGGTCCTCGGACCGCCGCCCCAGGCCGTGACATGACATGCGGCACAGTTGAGCTTCTCTTGGAGAGCGTATTCAGGTCGTGCATAGGATGTTTGTGAGCAGAATGCTGTGAATAGGATCAAAACAGCCATTAATCGCATCAAAGCTCCTCGGTCGCCGCTCTTTGAGATGCGAGCGGCGTGCCCCTCTGATTTTTATGGCTTGAAAGTTGATCTACCATTTTCGAGTGAAAATAATTCTTGTTTCATTGTTGTTTTGCCTTTTCTCAATAGAAGGATCCGCGTTGAGCGCAACGCAAATGCGGGTGGACGTTGATCCGGAAAAGTCATTCTTCCTGGCCATAGCGCGGCGAGACGGTGTTTTAAGCTTTCTTGCGCATGACCATTCCATCCTCGCAAAAAAGTGGACAGCCGCAGTCTGTAGGGGTGACAAGCAGGCACAGATCAAAGTGCGGATTGAAACTAACTCACTTGTTATTGATACTCCTGACGCGCTTGCGAAGGGTCAGGTAGAGTCTAAAATCAGCTCTTCAGACCGGAATTCACTGCAGGAGAAAATCATGTCACCCCGGTTCCTGAACGCTGCAGAATTTCCTCAAATCACTTTTGAGTCAAAATCTGTTGAAAAACGCGGAGCTTCGCAATGGCTTGCGAAAGGTACCCTTGATCTCCACGGGATCCAAAGGCCTGTTTCCGTACTGATCCGGCAAGAAGGTCGACAAATTTACGGCGATTTTAGCATTAAACAGTCTGATTTTGGAATTGAGCCGGAATCCATTGCCGGAGTAGTCAAGGTACGCGATGAGCTCGAGATCCGTTTCATCCTGGCAATCAAGAGCACGGGTGCCGAATGCCTCTGATTCCGTAATTTTGTAATTTCCATTGGCTACTCACCTCGTGTTATTCTTTGATCAGCAATTGATTCAAAGGACGATGCTTGATGTTACGTTTTCAGTTGATATTTCTGATTCCTGCCTTTTTGGCATACTCCGCTACAGTCAGTCCGGCGGCAGACAAGCCTTGCGTACACTTCCAAAAACTTGCGAGCATAATCACTCACGAAAGCCCTCTTGCTCACCTCGTACCCGACGGCTATCGAAATCCCAAGACGGGAGTCATCACGCTTGATCTCGAGCGCACTCAATCGCTGCTGATTCCAGAGTTGAGGAAGAAGGGGCTTCTTCCTGACGAAATGATCATCGAGCTGGACGGCGAAATGTTTACGACAGTGCCTATCGGAGATAAAACGGTCACCATTGCTGCCGGATCAGCCAAGAGACAGAGGGATTGTCGGGTAATTTTCAGGCAGAACGGTAAAGAGGTTCACGCGACCGAGACCCATATATTTGAAAGCACGTCATTCCCGGTGGTGGACAAGGCGGATTACGCAAAATTCCCCTTGCCGGAACTTAAACTCCCGCGGGAGTTCGTTAAAAAAACGGGAGTTGATCCCGATTTGATCCGCCTTTCGTCGGAACTTCAACGTGAGAAGATCAACTGGGCTCTCCGGAAGACCGCAAATCCGGAGCTTAAGAAAGCTTTTGAAAACTACGGCTCAGATCTCAAACTGTCTCTGACCTTCGCCCCCGACCACCGGACGCCAATTGCGGTGCAGATTAAAAATCAGAAAACCGGAAAGATCATTCCTGCGAAGCTTGACGAGGTCTATATTACGGGCGGCGCCGCGTTCAATTGGAATTTTTTCGACTGGGATTCGGAATTTGTGAAAAGGTATCTGCGTTTTTACGATTCCTGGCTTCCCGAAAATATGCGGCAATTCAAGCGCCAGGTTCAGATCGAGACAAAGACCGGCGCTCAACCGCGAGAGCTTCGTGCGAATCTCACTTCTTACCAAAGAGCTGATAATGTTAAATTCGGAGAGGTCACGCCCAACCGTGAGTATTTCAATCCTCCCTTGTCCGGTTGGTCCGAAAGACAGGTTCTCCGCTGGAATCCGGTCAAAGCAAAGGCAGTACTGCCTGAACTGATCCAGTCACTTCAGGAACAGCGGGCATGGCTACTGAAAAATCATGCAGTGCTTGATGAAAACGAGAAGCTCATTGGCTTTCGCTGGACAAATCTCGGTAGTGGACGTGACAACGCCGCCCGCACGCTGGACGACGGTGGCCTGGGTGTGGACCTCATCACGTATTATAAAATGATGATGGATCAGGAGCGCGAATTTCATCTCATGTTGGGAAATTGGAAGTTCGCGGATCAGCTGAAGAAAGACGCCGCCGAACTGAAAGAGCTGATTGAGAGAAAATACTGGAATGATGATTTCGGCCTTTATGTGGATCTGATCCCTGCCGGTAAAGGCTGGAAGCAGGATTCGAGTCTCGCCGCCACCGGCTTCTGGCCCGCGCTCGCTGGTGTCCCGGATCGGGCGAAATTGCAGCGAATGGTGAGTGAGAATTTAAATAATCCCAAGCGCTTCGGCAGTGAGAACTTTCCGCCAAGCACAAGCAAGGACAGTCCTCATTATGATCCGGAAGGGGATTACTGGAGAGGTGGAGGCTGGCCGCCGGACTTCGTATTTTTAGGTGATCTTCTTTTTGAAAATGGACTGCGAAAAGAAGCGTCGGAACTTCAGCAGAAGATTCTCCGTTCGTTTTCGCAGGTATCGAAAGCCTATCAGAAGGGCGATAGCCCTCAGACTCTGATCAATGGCGAAATCTCGGCTTCGGAAAAAAATGATATGGCGCGCAGAGGTACCGTTTTTGAGTTTCTCGGACTCAAGAAGGACAAAGACGGCAAAGAAGTCCCAACCTTCGGCCGGAAGATTCGCGAAGATGGAACCCTCCATGAGACCCGCAAACACTTTGCGGGCTGGGGTTCTGCTCCTCCTTTGGAAAGTCTGCGGTATATCGTGGGTCTCGATGCGACCCCCGCTTTTGCAGGATCTCCATCAGAGTTGAACCGCTGGGTTTGGACTTTGCTGACGGATCCGCAATTCAGTTATCACCAGATCAAAGCCAATCCCTCGCTTAAATCTATTACGCAGTACCTGTCGAGGAACCCTCGGGCAACTTTTGAGGATTTCAATGAAGTCCTAACCCAAGCCGGCCCGGAACTCCGCGATCAGGTCCAGAAGCTAGGCAAAGGATATCTTGAAGTCAGCCCGAGCTTCGATCCCAAGAGTCAGACCGAAGTGAAACGTATTTTGTATGCTGGTGTTGAACTTAATTTAAAAATCGAGAACTTAAATCAAGGAGATCGTGTGCGCTTGACCGTCCAGAGCAGGGACAGGATCCGCTTGCAGTTCAATCGGAACTGGTCAGGAGACTCGGCCTTGGATAAAGCAGGGGCTTCAAGTCCCATCGTCGAAATCGGCGGCGATCAGCCGGTACTTGAACTGAACCTGGTTAAATCTTTATGAACCTGAAGCATCGCGGATGGCCCGATCGCAGCTCGCACCGGTCCTGCATTCGGGGTCCCAGGTTTATCGGCATTCAGCTGAGCAGAAAGCCGCACTTGGAAAGTTAGAAAGGAGAGGGGCATGCCTAAATTGTTTACGGTAATTTTCGTTTTTCTCGGGATGATTCCTTGTTCGGCTTCTCAAACACTGGCAGACAGCTGCCTCAGCAAATTTAGTCCTCATTTTTCCGCCGGTGAATCGAGCCTTTTTCCTTCGGCTGTGGCAAAGTGGTCGATGCCAGGTAAAACGACCGTCACTCCCATTCAAAAACAATTTCTGAACCGTTTGGAACATAACGGTGCTGTTGTGATCACGGCTGGCGGCAGCAGTATCTCGTGTCTCGTTCCCGGAAAAGCCACCTCCACAAAAATTTACTTCAAGAAATCGCCGGGAACCGTGGCTGAACTTGTCGGGATGTTTGCGGATGCGGCTGAACCTTCATTGAAGTCTTTGGCTTCAACGGAGAAATTGGCGAATCGTCGCGCCCCGATCATCATACTTCCAGCGCCGGGCCTGGTCTTGGAAAACAGAACGCTGGTATTTCCCGGGAATTTCGGCAAACTGGCCGGGCAGAAAGCTGATCTGGCGGCTCTCCTTCCGGTTGAACTCGCCAAGAGAGCCAAACGGATTGGTCTTTCTCAAGAGCAACTCCTCAAGACCAGGGTTCACGTGGATAATGATGCTTTACCGATCGTGGCGGATGCCGCAATCCAGAAGCTCAAAAACCAAGATCACGCGACCGTCGTTTTTGTAGGAACGGGAACGGGCTCGGCCAAAGTCACGATGACCGGACCCCAAGCCTTTCGGATGCAGGCTCTCGAAGAGAGTCATTTACATATCGATCAGTTTCCGACTGTTTCACAGAAAGTGCCGGCCCATATTTTACTCGGTGCGAAGATCGCCGCCGCGAAAAGCAGCGATTATAGGGTGGTACGACTTGAGCTCGAGCAGCTTTCCGGAGGCGGTCGAATCATGGACCCGGTAACGGGGGTTCGTTCACATCTGGGGGGCGCCAACAGCGTTGCTTTGAATTACCTGTTTTTAAAGCCTAAGGATATTCCGCAATGGATGCGGGTCAAAGGCGAGACTCCGGCCGCACTCAAAAAGCAGTTCATGGCCAGCTTGGGTTTTAAAGAAACCAAGGAGGTCCAGGATCTGCTTGCTCAAAATCCGGCTGATCGCAAACTCTTTGAGACCCTCAGAGCGCACGGCTCACTGGGTACCCAGGAAATCAGCCAGGCCGCGGATCAGGGCAGTCTGATTGCGCAAAAGATCATCAGTGACAATACGTACTCACAAGGGCTGGTAGCAGGGACAATTTCACTGAACGTCGGAGATACTCCGGCAGGCGCTGCGATTGAGGCCAGTTGGATTTTCGGCGAACCCAAAGCTGCTGATTTTCAGATCAAGATTCTGGCCCGGGCAAGTGATGGCTTGAATGCCTGGTCTGGGAGCGGCTTTGAGCGCGCAAAGCAGGGAATCGAAGACGCCAAAAATGCCGTTTTCCTGGACAAAGCCTATCTTGAAAAACTCCGGCAGCAGGGTTACGTTTTGGATCCGGCTCGAGTGAAAATGTCTCTGGTCAGAATCGTGCCAGCACCGGACCTTCATCCAGATTTTTCTGGACTGGATGTCTTCTCGAATCAGCTCCGCGCTGATTTGAATGAATCACTTTAAATTACCTGTGCGAATCGCGGCAGCTTCCGATTCGGACCCGTTTTTGAATTGAAGTCGTCCAGTAGGGTCGCGCGCACAAGAGCAGCGTCCACCTGGAGCACCGTTGTGAGATATTGATAAAGATAATCGTAGCGACCATCGAGGGAAAGCGAATGGGTCCGCCCGTGCTGGGCGTAAAGCCAGTCTGAATATCCCAAGAACGTCCAGAACGGTGAGCGGTCCTTGAAAAGCAGGGTCAGAGAGCGGGTAAACAAACCAGTATTGGCGTAGCGTTCCCAGAATGGTGCAAAGCGCTTCAGCTTCTGGATCGTCGCAAAATCGAGAAGATTATTCGAAAGAATCTCATAGGGCGGGAGAGGGGAGTAGCGCATTTCGAAAACGTCGTCATGACGAGTGATTGGCGCGCCCTTCAAACGTTTCAGGATTCCGACTTGGATATCCTGCGGTCCCAATCCGACCAGGCGATCAAAGCCTGAAGCGAAACTTTCCAGGGTCTCTCCTGGCAAGCCAGCAATGAGGTCAGCGTGCAGGTGAATCTGGGTTTCAGTCCGGAGCCGCTTCAGGGTCTCTTCCGTTTTTGCAAAATCCTGTTTGCGGTTGATCCGGACGGCGGTTTGCAGATCGAATGTTTGGATCCCCACTTCAAATTGCAGCGTGCCGGCCGGGAACTGCTTCGCCAGTTGGATTAATTTCTCGGGAATCCGGTCCGGTACGATTTCAAAATGGAGAAAGGGCTTGAGTTCAATCCTCTCCAGGAAAAACTCCAGAATCGGTCGCCAGGACTTCTCTGAAAGATTGAAAGTGCGGTCCACGAATTTGAAGCGGCGGGCTCCGCGAGTGAGCAGCTTCTCCATTTCAGCAAGAAATGGCGCGAGTTCGAAATTGCGAACCTGGGTTTCCAGCGCGGAAAGACAGAATTCGCAACCGAAAGGGCAGCCCCGGGAGGCTTCTACGTAAGTCAGCCGGTTCTTCAGATCGGCATCGGTGTAGAAAGCGTAGGGTGAGAGCAGACTCCTGAGTTCCGGTAAAGGTGCCGCGATTACCCGCGCTTCAGGCTGCTGGCGGGGACGCCTTCCCTCCAGAAGTTCCGCACAGAGTTCCCCGAACGCAAGATCCGCTTCTCCAGTAAGAACATAATCCGCGCAACCCTGCAGCTCTTGAGGGAGTCCTCCATGACTGACTTCCGGTCCGCCCAGAACCAAAGTGACTTCGGGTCGCAGTGCTTTCAGGTGCGAAGCGATATCCGTGATCTGCCGGATATTCCAGATATAGACTCCGAAGCCTATGATTTTGGGGGTCTGTGACAGAAGCGCTTCGGCGATATCCAGTGCAGGAATCTCTGCAGTGAATTCCTCGATTCTGGCCCGGTTCTGGAGCCCACCGAGATTGGCCATCAAATAACGCAGTCCCAGCGAGGGGTGGACGAATTTTGCATTGACCGTGGTCAGGAGTATGTCGCAGGGCATAGGCACTCAGGTCGGCGGAGTCGACTTCACATGGAGCGATTCGTAATAGGGTTTTTTATCGGGGAAAGCATTTCCGGCTTTGAAAATCAGGTCCTCAATCAGGGAATCCTTCCGCTTAAGTTCGATCGAAACCGTGATTGCGATCTCATATAGCTTTTCGACTTTGATACCCTGCTGAATGAGCCGCAGAGACTGTTCCAGTGCCCGAAGATTCTGTCCCGTTTTCTTAAGCAGTTCGATTTCCGCCATTTGAACATCAGGAGAATTACGGATTTCTTCAGGGACTCTGGACATGAAGGATTTCATTTCCGCTTCGAGACCGGCCGATACCAGGGCTTGGAGGATCCTCATGAGAATGCGTGGATTCTGTTTGCTGGCGACTTCTGCTTTGCGGAACGCATCAATTGCGGAATCCTTGTTGCTGCGCTTCAGGAAGTGAAGGCCGCAGATTACAAGCCCCGCTCCGAGATGCGAGGCGATAGACTCATCCATCGAGGAGAGGTCTCCTGCCGTCTGATAGAAACCGACGAGATCCTCGAAATGCTGCGTATTGATCGAAACGCGGATCATGTCGGGAATTCGCTTAGCCGGAATCGTATGGTGCTGGGCGAGGGTGCGGGCAGAAACATAGGCTTCGTCGTTCTTCCCGAGCGCCAAGTAGGAATCAAAACTCCCCAGCAGTGATCGGAAATGACTCGGGTTGTGCTTGAGAGCCTCCTCATAACACTTCAGGGCTTCTTCATGGTCTTTTCTAGCCTGAAAGGTTTCCGCCTCAAGGGCCAGCGCGAGAGACGGTTTTGGGTCCAACGTCCTGGCCTGGCGGAACACAGCTAGTGCTTCGTCAAATTGTTCCTCTTTGAGCAGAAGGCGTCCCTTGTCCAAGGCTTGGACATAAGGAGTCGGTGCGAGCTTCTGGAAGAGAATTTCGCAAAATCTATCCTTGAGCATTCCAAAGCTGAACGGCTTCACGATGATGGCGTCGACATTTTCCGTGGCGGCGCTCGTGACCATGGAATTGGAATCCTGCGTGGTGATCAGAAATACGGCGCGGAGTGAACCGGGTTCAAGCCGTTCGCTCTGAATCCGGATCATGTCAAAGCAGGCCTGAGAGCCAATTGTATACTCGACGAAAAAGACATTCGGGGTCCTTCCTTCGATCACGTGCATGGCATCCGGAACGTTTTCAACGACCTCGATCTGATCCGGTTTTACCGAGAAATCCGACATCAGTGAGCGCAGGCTTTTGCGGCTCGAAGTCGGGTCCACGATGAGAAATCGCGCGCTTTTCAGCAGAGGAATAAGTTTTTGTTCTCCTTTGGTCAGCTCGCCCATTTATTCTTGTACCTTCTTGATCAGGGCATTGACCGAGTTCTGGCGTTCAGCGCTTTCTTTCAGGAAGTTCTTCCAATCGTTTTCGTTGAACTGATAGAACTGCAGGCTCACCGCAGAGGCAGTTGCTTCCAGCGCATCCATCGCAATGACTTTGCCAGTGAAATCAAAAGTGAAATCAGTGGAATTCTTTGTTTGCTGTTCTTTCTTGCGCACGATTCGGATCATGAGCAGGTGTCCGAGGGCGCCCGCGCTCTTCGGGAGTTTGAGGACTAGTCCGTTTTCATTCACCTCGATGAGGTCAATCACGGTAGAAGCAGCGACCGATGTATGCGTCGTCACATTCTTCACGGAGATTTCAAACGTAGTTTTCAGAAAATCCTTGGCTTTGATCCATTGGTTCATAGGCATTGCATAATGATGATAAATTATTCGAAAACTGGGTAGGAATAAAAATATATAAGCAATAATAAAGTTATTTCGTCGGGAATGACTCCGGTTCGCTATTTAGCGTGCTTATGGTAAAACCTATTTCATGAAAAAAATTATTCCTGCCGCCCGTACTGAAAAAATCAAATATGCCGTTCGGGATATTTTACTCATCGCGGACCAGGCCAAAGCCGCCGGAAAGAAGCTCGTTTATCTGAACATTGGAGATCCCGTGCCCTTCGGGTTTCGCACACCGGAATTCATTACCGATGCCATCATCGATTCCTTGAGGCGCGGTGAAACGGGCTATGCCCCTTCGGCAGGAACAGCTCCGGCAGTGGAGGCGATCCGTCGAGACGGAGAGCGTCGCGGCATACAGAATATCCAGGACATTTATGTGACCAGTGGTGGCTCCGAAGCGATTGAGCTGGCCATGACCGCTCTTCTGAATCCCGGCGACGATCTTCTGGTTCCCTGTCCGGGGTACCCCCTTTACACAGCGGTTCTTGAGAAACTAGGCGCCGTCGCCAATCCCTATTATCTGGATGAGGAGGACGGCTGGCAGATTGATGTCGAGGATGTCCGGCGCCGGATCACGCCCAAAACACGTGGAATCGTGGTCATCAATCCAAATAATCCGACCGGCTCCGTTCTCTCAGAGAAGGTGGCCCAGCAGCTGGTCGATCTTGCGGAAGAACATGATCTGGTCCTCTTCTCGGATGAAATTTACGACAAGTTAATCTTTGATGACGTAAAGCATGTTTCCCTGGCCGCCCTGTCGAAGGATGTTGCTGCCATCACCTTCAACGGTCTTTCCAAAGTTTATGTTGGTCCCGGCTTGCGCATGGGCTGGGGGGTTGTCTCCGGGCCGGAGGCTAAAATCGGGGATTACTATCGTGCAATCCAGAAGCTCACTCGCGCCCGCCTCTGTGCCCCGCACCCGGTGATGGCCGCAGTCCCCATTGCCCTGGACGGTAAAAATGAGCATCTCCCGGAAGTGGTGGCTCAGCTGAAATTGCGGCGGGACATTACTGTGGAAATGCTTGCAAATATTCCAGGCATTTCCTGTGTGAAGCCTCAAGGCGCCTTTTACGCGTTCCCGAAGATCGACGGATTCAAGGATTCCGACGAGGAGTGGTGTGCCCGCCTGATCCGGGAGAAGGGCGTAGTGACCGTTCCGGGAAGCGGCTTTGGACAGAGACCCGGGACCAAACACTTCCGGATCGTGTTCCTGCCGGATGAGCCCACTTTGCGCCAAGCCTACTCAAAAATTTCTGAATTCATGAAAGAGCTGAAGCAGAGCTAACGGATGAACTTCCGCAGGACTTCCGTGATTTCCTGAATCGAAGCCTCGCCCCGGCCCGCTGTGAGTGCGTTTTTCACACAGCTGCCCAGGTGCTCTTTAAGAAGTTGCATGGCCGCCGCATCGAGTGCGGAACGTGCGGCACTCAGCTGCGTCAGGACATCGACACAGTAACGGTCTTCTTCCAGCATTCGGATAATTCCGCGCAACTGTCCTTCTGTCCTGCGCAGACGCGAAAGAAGGGCTGGTTTGCTCGAGCGTACGACAGTCCGTGTCCCTACCGGAGTGGGGGAACAGTTCGGACAATTAGCTCGTACTTTGGACTTCATAACCGGCATCGAGAATTACTTTCAGAACTGTTTTCATGAAGATCTCCATCGTTTGAGAGTGAGTGAATTGGTGACTACGGATACGGAACTCAGAGCCATCGCCGCACCGGCAATGACCGGGTCAAGCCAGCCGAATGCCGCCAGTGGAATTCCGAGGATATTGTAGATGAACGCGAAAAATAGATTCTGCCGGATTTTCCTCAGGGTGGCGCGTGAAAGTTCGATTGTGTCCACCACGCTGTTGAGGTCATTGCGGATCAGGGTGATATCCGAACTCTGCATGGCCGTATCCGAGCCGCTTGCAAAAGCGAAGCTGACATCTGCAGCGGCCAGCCCTGGTGCGTCGTTCACCCCGTCTCCGGCCATGGCGATGATTCCGGGGAATTCTTTGCGCAGCTTCTGGATTTCGGCGGCCTTGTCTGCGGGAAACATGCTGGCTTTGAATTCGTCGATCCCGGCTTCCTTTGCGATGGCTTGGGCCGCGTAGGTGTGGTCGCCGGTCAACATGAGGATCCGGATTCCCATGCTTCGGAGGCGTGAAACCGCGTGACGGCTGGAGGGTCGCAAACGGTCGGAGATCAGAAAGGATCCCAGAATTCCCTCACGGTTTGCGAGTACGACCAGGGATCCGGTCGGGGCTTGTTCCGCTTGTTCCGATTCTTGAAAAACGTGACGAACCTGGTTTCGAATGAAATGTGCCGAGCCGATGAAATACTCCTGGCCGGCGATGATCCCCCGGATTCCCTGCCCGGGTTGGCTGTGAAATTCTGACACTTCAGGAATGTCGACCTTCATTGTTGCCGAATGGGCTGCCGCGTAGGCAATCAGGGCCTGAGCCAGTGGATGTTGGGAGCCTTTTTCGAGGGCTGCGGCAATCGAAAGAATTGCCTGCGAATCCCCAGCAAGAGCGTTCACGGACTCGACACTGGGTTTGCCTTCCGTTAGCGTTCCCGTTTTATCAATGATGAGGCACTTGATCTTTGCCGCGCGTTCGAGGGCGGCGGCGTCCTTGATCAAGATACCGGCTTTGGCTCCATTTCCTGTTCCGACCATGACTGCAGTCGGGGTGGCCAGGCCCAAAGCGCAGGGGCAGGCAATGACGAGGACCGCCACGGCGTGAATCAGGGCTTGGGACCAGCTGCCTGTGAGAACCCCCGTCAGAATGAGAGTGATCACGGCGATGAACAGAACACTGGGAACAAAGACCCCGGAGATCGTATCCGCCAGCCTTTGAATGGGGGCTTTTGATCCCTGTGCCTGCTCGACCATTTTCACTATCCCCGAAAGCATCGTATCGGCACCAACCTGGGTGGCCCGGCACCGGAGCATTCCGTCCAGATTTCTGGTCCCCGCAAAGATCTTGGAATCCAGGCCTTTTCCCACCGGGAGGCTTTCGCCTGTGAGCAGTGATTCATCGACGCTCGATTCATTCGCCAGGACGACTCCGTCCACCGGAATATTCTCGCCGGCACGGACCAGGAATACATCCCCCGGAACGACGCTGGACAGGGCAATATCGACAAAGGCCCCGCCCCGCTCCACGTGCGCTGTATCCGGTTGCAGCTTCAGGAGACTTTCAATCGCCGAAGTGGTTCTTTTTTTGGCCCGGGCCTCGAGGATCTTGCCCATGAGCACCAGCGTGATGATGGCAGCGCTGGCCTCAAAATAGATGTGCTCGTGCAATCCGAAGATCACCACCGCGGCGCTCGAGAAATACGCCATGCTGGTTCCGAGACTGACCAGTACGTCCATATTTGCGGACCGGCTTCTGAGCGCATTCCAGGCTCCTTTGTAAAAACGTGCGCCGATCCAGAACTGCACGGGGGTGGCCAGCAGAAGCTGAATCCAGGGCGGCAGGAGCTGATGGGGGTCGGCAAAAAACATCAGGATCATTTGGATGAAAAATGGAAAACTCAGTGCCAGTGAAAGCTGAAACTTACGAACTTCGCGCTGATACAGCCGATCTTTCATCACCTGTTCAGTCCGTCTATTCGCCTCGAAGTGCTGATGGGCCTGATACCCGGCATTTTCAATTGTTTGGATCAGTTGCTCCGGTTCAACTGCAGGAGGGTAGTGGATCTGGGCGCGTTCCGTGGCCAGATTGACTGTCGCTTTCACTCCGGGGATCCGGCTCAGGAGGACTTCGATGCGACGGGCACAGGCCGCGCAGGTCATTCCTTTGATCTCGAGATCGAGCTTCTGTTTAATTTCCGGGGGCGATTCCATCAGGAGGTTTCTTTTATACCCCTGGGGGGTATTGGTCAAGATGCGTGAGGCAATTTTAAGGTTTTATGTTATAAGAAAACGCAGGCGGCTATTCTATGGACATGAAACTGGGACTGATTCTTCTTGCTACGTTGGTGAATGGGCTAATCGGCCTGGTAGGCGGTGTCATACCTACCAGCTTCATTCAGCGTAACATTGGCCTCGTACTGGCTTTTGCAGCTGGGACATTGCTCGGGGTGGCGTTTTTTGAGCTGATTCCTGAAGCTCTGACGGGAGGCAGCTCTCCGGTATATTTGATGAGCTGGGTAATGGGCGGCTTTTTACTGTTTCATACTGTCGAAAGCCTTTTCCAAGCCCATTCCTGTGGTGAAGAGGGGCACCGGCATACTTTGATTGGTCCTTTCATTCTCACTGGCGATGCACTTCATAACATCACAGATGGCGTTGCCATTGCCGCAGCCTTTATGGTGGATGTGCGCGTCGGAATTGCGACGAGCATCGCGGTGATCCTCCATGAGATTCCGCACGAAATGAGTGATTATGCGATTTTGATTTCCCAGGGCTATTCCCGGGCGCGGTCACTTCTGCTTTTGTTCCTGGTCCAGTTGACCTCGGTTTTAGGGGCGCTGGTGACTTATGCAGCAGCGCAGTTCATGACTGAAGCCGTGGTACCGGTTTGTCTCGCTCTGAGCGCCGGAGGTTTTATTTACATAGGAGCCGCGGACCTGCTTCCGGAAGTCCGTAACCGGCGGCTTGCTAAAAATAATCTGAGTTCTTCTGCAATTTTCATAAGCGGCCTGGCAATCATGGCGCTCTTTGCATATTTTGAATAGCGCCGGACAGGAATAGGCGTTGCATCACAGGAGGTTGGAAGGAGCCCGACCTTTGAAGCTTTTTCACCTCTACAGGATAGAAGACCTAAGTGGCGTCAGCGGGACCGGACCGGTGGTGGAAGGGGTGGTCTTTACCAATGGCTGGTGCGCGCTGCGCTGGATGAGTCGGCGCAGTACGGTCTGTTTTTATCAGTCGATCGAGGATGTCCGGAATATTCATGGCCATGGTGGCAAAACAGAGCTGATTCTCCACGACTTCGAGCCGCTCAGGGGAACGCGAGGCGAGGCAGCCAGTCGTAAATTCGAAAGCTTTCTGGAAACTGTCGAAAATCTTTCAGCCTTGGTGAATCTCGGAGAAGAGCCCGAAGCGACGCTCGAGCAGGTGACGGCGCTCGAGGCCAAGATTCAAGAGGACCTCAGGAGTCTGAAGGCGCAAATTGCCAAGAAAATAAGAACACGAGCGGCCCGAACTTCCTGAAGCATGTTAAGTGCGTGAAGTACCTGATATCTATGAACCGCCCGTTTAAACTTAACTTGACGCCTAGCTTCACCGGGCGGTACATCAGTGCCACCCATATGAAATTTCCAGGAAAGCGCAAAAGTAAGCATTACTTTCCAGTGACTGACAAAGGTCGAATCCCGTTCGGCGCGGATGTGGAGCGTTCGGGCGAAATTTACATCGTCGGGATGGATCAGCTTCTGGTCGATATTGAAGCCAGAGTGGAAGAGAGTTTTCTCGCTGAAATTGGAATCACAAAAGGTGAGTCCGTTCTCCTGGATGATGTAAAGGTCGATCAGATCTATTCGCGACTGAAGGAAGAAGACCGGATCGTTGGAGAGTTCGCGGGCGGCGCGATCGGCAATACGATTCACAACTATTCGGTTCTGGCCGATGACCAGAGTTATCTTCTTGGCACGATCACAAAGCAGATCAATATGGGCGATTACGCCTTTCATTACATTCGCAACACCAGTTCCAGGGTGAATCTCAGTCACCTTCATCCGTGCTCCGGACCGATGGGGCGGGCGATCTGCTTCATCACTCCGGATGGGGAGCGGAGTTTTGGCATTGGACGCGGAATTATGGACGAGTTGCCAGCCGAAGCTATCTCAGAAAAACTGATTTCCAAAGCCTCCGCACTGGTTCTGACCGCCTATCTTTTCCGTAAAGAGGACGCACCCATTTTTCGCGCCACCATGCGTGCCCTGGAATGCGCCAAACGACATAATATCCCGATCATTCTGGCGCTCGGCACGGAGTCTTTGGTTCGTGAAAAGCGCGAGTTTTTACGCGACCTGATCAGCAGCTCCGTGAATATTCTGGCTGGTAATTTTCAGGAACTCGGGGTCTTGACCGGCCAATCCGATGCCCTGCTGGCGGGTCAGGATGCCCTGGACCTCGCGGATCTGGTTCTCATGACCCATGATCGCCACGGACTTTATCTCTGCGGGCACGTCGATGAAGAATTTGCCCGGGTGACAAAAGATCAGATCCATTCCAAATCCATTCCGGAATATAACCGCCACGAGTACAGCCGCGCCATGCTGAAGTCGGAATGCAAGAAGCCGCTCAAGATGTATTCGCATATCAATCCGTATCTGGGTGGCCCGAGTACGATCCGAAATACGAATGGAGCCGGCGATTCAGCTCTTTCGGCCCTTTTGCACGACCTTGCCGCCAACATTCATCACCGGCATGCTTCACCGACTTCGCCCAAGCATAAGACGCATTTTCTGACTTATTCGTCGATCCACCAGATCTGCAAGTATGCCAATCGCGTGAGCTACGAAGTCCTGCGGCGGAGCTCGCCCCGCTTGAGTCAGGGGCTTCCGGAGCGGGAAGACTCGCTCGAAGTCTCTTACTGGGAAAAGTGAATCAGCTTTGAGACATCGAACCCGTTGGCCTTGAGTCGCTCCAGAATCCCTTCATAGACGGATTTTTCCATTACGGGAGTACGAGAGAGAATCCACAGGTACTCGCGTCCGGGTTCACTGACGACGACGTATTTGTATTCAGGCTCAAGTTCAATGATCCAGTAATTACCCCAGCCGATGCCAAGCCAGCGGATCAGTCCTGGCGTGAAGATCACACGCAGTTTCGAATTCGTGTCTCTGTCCACGACTTCAGCCAGGCCATGGGCCTCCTTCAGCGAGCCGTCGCTCAGCTTCCTGCAGGAATTGAGCACATCAATCTTGCCCTCTTCGCGAAGGGAATATTTTGCGGTGGATTGGGCACAGTCCTTCTGAAAGCGATTCGGTAACCGGGCGATCTCATACCAGGTCCCGACGTACCGGCTGAGGTCAACTGACGGAACGGTTCGCAGTAGAGTGACTTCGCTCTGGCTGGCCCATGCAGGTGATAGTTGCGAGGCGAACAGGACTGCCAGAATGAATGCGGAAGTTTTCATGAAATGGTTTTACCTGTCAGGCGTAATAAACTGATTTCTGACGGGACTGTGAAACGTACGGGAGGACCCCAGAACCCGGTGCCGCGGCTCACGTAAATCCAGAGATTCTTAAAGCGGTTCAGCCCGATGTGGTAGCGATGAGCAATGGCTACAAGTACGCTCCAGGGAAGGAATTGGCCGCCATGCGTATGGCCCGCGAGCATGAGGTTGAAACCGGAAGCCTCGATTTCCTCATAGCCAGTCGGGCGGTGAGTGAAGAGCACTTTCACTGCCTCGGTGGGTGCGCCTTCCAAGGCTTTCTTCGGATTGAAGCGGTGTTCCGGGAAAAATTTATCCGCTCCGACATCCGGAGTCCCGGCGAGCACCAACTGTGCTTTACCGCGGGTGAGAACCACATGTTCATTCATGAGCGGACGGATCCCGTAACTCGCTATTTCGCTGATCCATTCCTGGGCACCCCAATAATATTCATGGTTCCCGGTGATGAAGAAGACCCCGTCGCGGGCCTTGAGATTCCGCAGCAGGGCCGTGTCTACCCGCAGATCAGAGACAGTGCCGTCGATCAGGTCTCCGGTCAGGGCGATTGCGTCGGCGTCCAGGCCATTGGCGATCGAAACGATCCCTTCCACAAAGTCTTTGCCCAGGATCGGTCCGATGTGGGTATCTGTAATCTGCACGATCCGGTACCCCTCGAATTCAGGGGCGAGGCCCTTGATCGGTACGGAAATCTCGTAAACACTCGGGCGTTTCAAAGCCTGAAAAATCCCGATCCCCCAAGAAGCGAAAGCGGCAATACCTACGGCGATAAATGCTCTGCGCTCGAGATCCGGAGGTGCCTGGAGAAGCTTGCTCCAGAGCACGATCACCAGATCGCTGATCAGGGTGTAAAAAAGGAAAGCCGTGAAAAGCCCGAGAGTTCCGTAGGTTATCCACTGGAGAACGAAGGGCCAGGACGTGCGACTCGGAAAATGGCGGTAAAGCAGCGGCCCACCTATCTGTAGGATGACAAAGGCCGAAACAGCTACCCAGATCAGGACGGGATGCTTTTGTGCCCAAGGGATCCAAGCCAGGGTACGGCGACCGAGGTAATAACTTGCGGCTGCCAGAATCGATCCCATGATCGAAATGAAAATCAAGAACCTCAAGTTCATGAATGGCTCATACCATTCTTCCTGTGTTAAGGTCCAATGCTATGAAAACCATCGCCGCACTCGATTTTGAAACCACCGGGCTCGACCCGCAGACGGGCCAGGTCATTGAGGCCGCCGTCATTCTGCTCGAAGTCGACAACTCCAAAGCTCTCGGTCGTGAACTCGAATCGTACACGTCCATGAATGATCCGGGAGCGCCGATACCGCAGGAAGTTATGGAGCTGACCGGAATCACCGACGAGATGGTCCGGGGCCAGAAGCTGGATTGGATAAAATTTAATGCAATTTTAAAAAAAGCCGACCTCGTCATTGCCCATAACGCCCGGTTTGACCGGGGCTGGGCGGAGAAGCACGGGCAGTTCAGCTCGTCAGCCTGGGGCTGCACGCATGCGATGATTGACTGGAAGCGCACTCATAAAATGCCCTGCGGCACTCTCCGGCACATTGCCTGGGAGCACGGCTACTTTCCCACTTCACATCGGGCTCTGGATGATGTCCGGACCATGCTTCATGTTTTAAAACAACCGACGAAAAGCCGACCGCAAGAGACCTACTTCGAAGAAATGCTTCGCAATGCCCTGGCAGGGAAGCGGCTGGTCCTGGCCCGTGGCAGTGCCTTTGAAAAAAAGGACGCTTTGAAATCCCGGCAATTCTTCTGGTCCGGATTACAAAAAGTCTGGTGGAGCCTCGTGCCTGAGCCGGAATGGGAAGAGCTGAAGGGCTGGCTTGAGCGGGATATTTACAATGGGCGTCCGACCTTTGAAACGATTCCTCAGGTGGACTTCCTCGCCGCCGACTTCAAGACGAAGTACCGTTTGGAATAAGGACTCCGGATGAAACTGATGATTTCTGCCCTGCTTGGAAGTTTGCTCGCGACCAGTACTTTGGCCCTGGAGACTCCGGAAGATTTTTTTCGCGCGCGAACCGACCGTTCGCTCCTTCAACGGGAAGTTTACGATCCCTTCATCATTCCCGTCGCCCCAGATCCGGAAGTCGCAGCGAGAGTCGCTCAGGTCGATACTCAGTTGCTGCGGGCCACGGTTTTAAAGCTGACTTCGGCAACGGACCGCCGCGCGGGAAGTTCAGAAAACCAGGCCCTGACGCTTTGGGCGCATGATCAGCTGAAAGCGCTGGGGTATCAGACATCCCTTCAGTGTTATCGCCCGGATCAATGCAATGTCATCGCAGAAAAGGCCGGCATCATTTCGGCCGGGCCTGACGGACCTGACGCGGTTGTCATAGCCGCCCACCTGGATTCCGTTGGTCGGCCGAATGCAGGAGCTGACGATAATGCGAGCGGAGTGGCGGGTCTGCTGGAAATGGCGAGAATTTTTGCACCCCTTTCTGCCGAAAAATCGGTTCGTTTCCTAGTCACAAATAGTGAAGAGAATGGAATGGTCGGAGCCCAGTATTATTTGAACAGTCTGGCGCCCGCCGCAATCAAACGACTCAAGTGGGTACTGGTCCTCGACATGATTGGTTTCAACTCCAATGGACAGCTTGACCTGGAAACAGACGAGAAATTTCGCTCTGAAGCGGAGTGGCTGGCCGGCAAGGCGGCAACTTATTCTTCACTTCGGGGCCGTGTGAGTACGCCCGCCTGGGGCAGTGATCATGTGCCGTTTTTGCGGAAATACGTGCCGACCTTACTAGCGATCGAAGACTGGGATACTCATACCCCGTGCTATCATCAGGCCTGTGATACGGAAGCCACGGTGAACTACGCGTATGCGGCCGAGATCGTGAAACTGAGCCTGGCAGGCTTGTTTGAGAAAGCCGGTACTTTCGGGATGGTTTATGTCGGACGCTAAGAATTTCTTCAGAGGCTGGGCCAAGCCAGGAGTGAATGTCTCGGGAACCACTCAGCCCGAAGCGGGCGAAACGCTGGATGCGCTGAGTGGGAATTTCCGGATATTTCAACTGAAAGATGGTCATCGTTTCTCAACCGACGATCTTCTGGCCGCCTGGTATGGCACAACCTGGTGTCCTTCCGCAAGCCGGGTGCTGGATCTTGGCAGTGGCATAGGTTCCGTGGGATTGGTAGCCGCGTGGCGATTGCCCGGCGCGAAGTTCGTTACCATTGAAGCCCAGCAAATCAGCGCGGAGCTGGCGAAAAAATCCGCCGCTTACAACGGAGTGAGTGAGCGTTACGAGATCCGGGTCGGTGATTTCAGGGATTCCGGACTGCTCGGGGACGAGGAAAAGTTTGATTTGATTCTGGGCAGCCCGCCGTATTTCCCCCTGGGATCCGGCGTCACGGCCGAGCATCCGCAGAAAGTCGCGTGCCGTTTTGAAGTGCGCGGCGAAGTTGCCGATTACTGCAGAGTTGCGGCGCCTCATCTGAATTCGGGCGGTGTTTTCGCAATTGTTTTTCCGATCCAACCTGAGGCCCAGCTTGCGCGGGTTCAGAATGGCGCTCGGGCCGCGGGGTTGACGATTGTACGTCAGCGTCCCATTATTCTCAGGGAAGGGGAGCCTCCTTTGCTCGGTGTTTTTGTGATGATGTGTTCAGAGCATTTGCCCGAGAATTTCAGGGTAAAAACCTGGTCGGAACCCCCGCTGATCATTCGCGCATGCGATGGTTCGGTTCATCCCGAATATCAGGCAATCAAGCTCGCGGTGGGATTTCCGCCGAACTGAAGCCGCTGAACTGCTCCAGCTGCTCGAGTATGTCCTGTCCGGTTTTTGCGCGGGAAATCACGGTGAGCAGGGCGCGCGGGATGAATTCCAGTTCGAAAGCCCGGCTGATCCGGATCCATTGCTTGATTCGTGAGGGGATAAAGCCGGAATTCTGAGCCAGAGGTTCGGCTATTTCAATGAACCTCGCGATTGCCGTGATCAGCCCTTCCAACTGCGAGGGACTTTTCTGGTTGAGCAGGCTCTTCTGCTTTTGGCGCCCGAGCAGGTCAAGAATCCGGTGTCCCAGGAATGGGTCAAGCAGGGCTCCGCGTCCGAGCATGAAGTGCTCGCAACCGGTCTCTTTTCTGCAGCGCTCAAAATCCTGTACCGAAAAGATATCACCATTCGCGATGATCGGAATGCCCAGCTTTTCTTTCACCTGCCGAACGGGTTCCCAGTGAACGCCGGGTCTGTAAAATTCTGCGCGGGTTCGGGCGTGAATCACCAGCCAATCGGCTCCCCCGTCTGCTGCGGCTTGGGCGATGTCGAAGACTTCCTCGGGATTTTGGAAACCCAGGCGGATCTTTGCCGAAACCGGAATGACTGAAGGCACGTTACGCCGCACGCAGGAAACAATTTCAAAAATACTCCGCGGGGTTTTCAGCAAGGCGGAGCCGCCGCGATGACGAATGACAGTCGGTGAGGGACAGCCGAAGTTCAGGTCAATGGCTCGGGCTCCGGCCGCGCAGGCTTCAAGTGCCGTGCCGGCAAGCAAGTCAGGATTGCTGCCCAGAAGCTGGACTTGAGTGGGCAGTACGGTTCGACCGAGGCAAACTCCGGTGATTTCCGGAACCCTTTTGCTGATCGTCGCGGCAGAGAGCACGCCCTGGCTGACTCTGACGAATTCAGAAACGGCAAAATCAAAGCCTCCGACCTCGGCAAGAACCGCGCGTAGAAGCGCATCCATGATGCCTTCCATCGGTGCCAGTACGATGGAAGGCTGGGATGAATCGAGTTTTGGAAAAGCGGGAATCAGTTTCAGCCCTTGGTCTTCAATGAAGAATCATTCGTGGTAATAAAAGCACGGATGTCATCGGCCATTTCCAGCAGCTTGAGCCACTGTTCTTTGTAAAGCGTGACTGGAAAGCGACCAAGCCCGTAAACCGAGAGGCCGCCTTTTTCACTGACCTTGAGCGAGAGTCCCTTGGCAGAGGTTTTCTTCAGGGCCTGATTTTCCGCGCGAAGCCGTTCGAGTTCTGCTTTGATGTCTTCTGAATTGTCGGTCACCATGGGATTCTCCTTGATTGGAACCTTACCGTAATTTCGGCAAAGTCAGTGTAAAAACCGTGCCAACGCCCGGCTCTGAAGCAACATCGATCGTGCCTTTCATTGAAGTAATGATTGAGTGCGAGATCGGAAGTCCCAGGCCGGTGCCTTTACCGGGGGGCTTGGTTGTGTAGAATGCGTTGAAAATCTGCTGAAGCTGGTTGGGGTGCATGCCGCAGCCGTTATCAGACAGTCTCAGCACGATAGCCGTAGTACCGACGTCTTCTGTTTCCAGTCGGATGAGACCGCCGCTTTTGCGGCCTTCCAGGGCGTCTTTCGCATTGACGATGAGATTGAGGATGACTTGTTGCATCTGCCCGATATTTCCCGCTGTGGTGGGATTTATGCTCCTGAGTTGTGTTTCGATCTGGATCTGCGCTCTTTTATAAATATTAGCAACGAGCGAAAGGGTTTCCTGGATGATCTGATGGATATTTACCTCTTCGCTCGTACTGTTGTCATTGCGTGCATAAAGCCGCAGGCTGTTCACGATCCCCGCGATCCGGCCAATTGCCTGCTCCTGCTTGTCCAGGGTCTGGATCATTTTCGGATCCGCCTCGTTCAGGATGAGGGATTCCCGGATGAATTCGTTCTGTCCCCGAATTATAGTCAGGGGATTGTTGATCTCATGGGCAACTCCGGCCGCGAGCGTACCGATGGAGGCGAGTTTTGAAGAATGCAGGAGTTGCGACTGGATCCTGGTCTTTTCCTGTTCGGCGAGCTTGCGTTCGGTGATATCCCGGGAAACGCCAATCACCAGGGTGGTGCCGTTGAATTCAATCAGGCGCGCATTGACTTCGACTGGAATGCCTTTGCCATTCTTACAGAGATGGACAGATTCAAAGAGTCCCTTCCCGGTTTTGCGGAGTGCTGCCATTCGATCCGGGACCTGGTTCGCGAACTCAGGACTATCGATGGCTTGAAGTCCTTGCTTCAAGAGTTCTTCCCGCGTGTAACCGAGCCGGGTACAGGCCGCCTGGTTGATATCGAACATGCGCCCTTGAAAATCATGGATGAAGACAGCATCTTCGAGGCTGTCCATCAGCGCCCGCGCATCCAGGTCGACAACCGAAGCCTGACGATCACTCGATGAGGTCTCCGGTCGGGTCATTTCTTTTTTTTGTCGAGCGCTTTTTTCAATTGCTCGCCCAGCGCGCCGCCAAAAGTCCCAAAAGAACCCGAAATCGGTGCGGAATAGTTCTTCCAATCTTCGCTTCCTGCATCTTTCGGAACGTCGAGCGAAATTCGGCGCTCTTCGCGGCGGATTTCAGCTACCTGAACGGTAGCCTTGTCGCCGACGCGGAGTTTCTCAAAAGGAAACTCCGAATGCTCCATCGCCTTGGATTTCGGAAGGAGCCCTGTGATGCCTTCTACGAGCTGGATGAAAATGCCATAGGGTTCTTTTCGTTCGACTTTGCCGGTGATGATCGTGCCCACCGGGAAGTTCTGCTGAACGAGAGCCCAGGGATCCGAACCCGCATCTTTGAGCGAGAGCAGGACTTTCTTCGTTTCGGGATGGATCTCCTTCACCATCACCTCGATTTTTTCACCCTCCTTGAAGAACTCATCCGAGCGGAGCACGCGTTTGGTGTAGCTCATTTCAGATAGGGGGATCAAACCCTCAACGCCGGGGGTGAGTTCAACGAAGGCACCGAATTTCATGCATTTGGTCACCTTGCCGGAAACGACCGAACCCACTTTGATCTCGGCCGGCATATTATCCCAAGGCTGCTCGCCTGCCTGTTTGATGGAAAGAGAGATCCGGATACCTTTTTCCTGGTTCTCGACTTTCAGGATCTTGACACTGACTTCCTGGCCCACGGTGACGGCCTCGGCGGGATCGGCGACCCGGGACCAGCTGAGTTCGGAGATATGGGCAAGACCATCAATGCCTGGCGAAAGTTCTATGAAAGCGCCGAATTTTTCCAGGCGTGCCACACGACCCCGGACCACGTCCCCGGCTTTATGTTCTTCCAGGAAGGAACCGGTGGAAGTTTCACGCTGTTCTTCGAGAAGTTTGCGTCGAGAGACGATAATGTTGCGTCCATTCTCGGAATACTGGGTGATCCGGAATTCCAGACGTTTGCCCACGAATTCCTCGCCGGTTTCCGTACGGGCCAGCCCGAGCTGACTGATGGGACAGAAGGCGACTTTGCCCATGACGGAGACCCGAACCCCGCCCTTGCAGATTTCGACGACGCGTCCATCCACTGGGAGCATCATATCGAAGGCGTCTTCCAGATCGTCGGCCAGGTTTTTGGAGGTTTTCTTGGCTGAAAGCCGGATTTCCGAGGAGCGCACCTGAGTGACGTAAAGTTCCACGGTATCACCGGTCTTGTAGGAGAATGCGCCGTTTTCGTCGAGCAGTTCCTTGCGCTGAATCACCCCATCGTTCATCGTGCCGGTCGAAACGAAAATATCCTCTTTCCCGATCACCAGAATTTCGCCTTTGATCTTGTCGCCCACCGAAAGCTTGCGGGTGCTTGTCTTGAAAGAGGCGTCGAGCATCTTCGCGAACTCGGCTCTTTTCTTCTGCTCTTCGATCTCTGTTTCGTCAGCATCCGTGCCAAAGGCGTCATCATAAGAAGAGTTCGTCATAAGATCCTTTCAGGGCTGTCCGCTTTGGGCGGGCAAAACAAAAACTGTATCGAAATAGGACGCTATCACAGGAATCGTGCGGATTCGAACCAGGAATTGAAACCTCAGGAAAATGGACGTATGAAGGGTAGACTGATTATGTCAAATTCATCCCTGACTCAAAAGCTCCAGTTGTCCCTGTCGCGGCTCCTTCATCTTTCGTTGCCAGACCTGCTTGCGGAAGTCAGAGAGATTCAGACGGATTTCCGCTCTCTTTCGCGTCCTTTGCTGCCCATAAACGAGCTGGTTTCATTGAAATACCAGATGCAACACTGGAAACAGCGGATTCTGGGGCATGTTCTGGACCTGGTTTCCCGCTCGGTCGTGGAACCGCAGGATCAGCGGTTGATCTTCGCTCTGCTGGCTATTCTTGAACTCAAGCCGACCGCGATTCAGCTCAAGCTTCTCGCCCGCTGGGTCAACGAACAGAAATCGCCTGAGCTGAAGGAAGGGGCTTCCTTTTACTTTGCGCAAATCGCTGAGCACGCCCTGCTTCGCAAGTTTTCGTCCAAGAGGGAAAAGGCCTTGCAACGGCTCGCCGGTCCTCGCATCAACGCACCGATTTATGCCAATGCACCGTCGCGCTGGCCTTTCGAAAAGTGGGTTCAGCACGAAGAATTCCAATCGTACCAGTTTGAAGAAGAGGGCGTGAGGTACCGCGGAATCGGCTTTCTTCCGGGCGATGTCCTACTGACCAATGTGAATCGCGACGGCAATGGGGTCTATACCGCAGTCGTCGAACCGCGCGCCTACGCCTATCATCTCGGTATTTTTGCCATGATCGAACATGAGGGGCGCATTCTGCCGGTGGTTCTGGAAACCTACAAACTCGGAGTCCGGGCCATCCCGCTGAGCTGCTTTCTTGCCGGAAAATTCAGCTCGTATGTCGAAGTGTACCGGGTGAAAGAGCGTCCGGTGGGTTTTTCATCGAAAATCAATTCATGGATCGCAGGGCTTCCCGGTCAGACCCGCGGATATAATTTCGATACCGAAGACACCGACCGCGATTATCTCTCCTGCACCACGATTGGTCGGCTCGCCTATGAACAGGCAGGGGGACCGCTCATTGCGACCAAGAGCCGGTACATAGCGGATCCCCAGGTTCAAAAAAATCTGGCGAAGCTGGATTTCACACGGCCTGAGTTTTTTTCTCTTTCAGATTTTGTGAATGATCCGGCAATGACGTTTGTGGGAGTGGTCGACAACAACCATTTTGAGTGGAATATCGCGCGAGAGCTTTGCGAACGGTATTTTGTGGAATTTTTCCGTTCGGGAGAACTGCAACTTTCCCGATTGCCGGTGCTGTTCTGGTTGAATCGTTTCGGAATCCGGCAGATGCGTGCTGGAAAAATTTTGGGCAGACTGATAGGGTTTCCCTATGGTCTGACCCAGCGGAATCTGCCCAAAGGCCCCGAGAAGGTTCTGGCCGTCGTGGAGATCTATGAGCACCTTTTGGCCAGATCCGTCCGGCGCCTTGTACCAAAAATTGCAGCAAACTGGAATCCGGGGCAGTTGCTGGAAATCGATACTTTGTTGCAAACAACTGAAATACAAGCACTTTTAAGTAAAGAGCTGAGGTACGGAACTTACGGATTTCTGAAATTAAAATCTGACAGCTAACAACCATTATGCTAGATCCTCGCTTCTATCCAAAACCGAGGTAAGCGATGAACAAAGTGCTGGCTGTTTCTGGGGTCTTTTTTCTTCTGGTGAATTCTGCAGGGGCGGATATCCGGGTCTTTCGGCCAGCGCAGGAGCCGGTTCAGGTGAGTTCTGAAACCGGAATCCGGAACCCCTTCCTGGGTTTAGATCCTGGGAGTCTGCTTCCAGTAGACCAGGTTTTATCCGCCATCCGCTCCAATCCCCAGCTTTTCAACGGGATGACTCTTGATCGTAATTCCTTGAAAATAGTGAACACGGACAGCTCGGGAGATGGGCTGGCTTTGCGCTTTCAGCAGTACTATGCGGGATTTCCCGTCGATGGCGCGGAAGTCGTGGCCCTTTTTGATTCGAGCGGGAACCTTGATGTTTTGAATGCCGCGATCGAAAATGTGACCGGAATCTCTACAAAGCCTTCCATCGGCTTGAAGCAGGCTGTCCAGTTCGGCGCAGTTTCCCTGGGCATTTCTCAGCCGGAGCTGGCGCCCAATGAGAACGGAGAGCTTCGAATCGCCCAAGGGAATCTGGTCTGGCAGTTCGCGATCAGAAATGCGGATGGCTCCCGCGCGCACCGGGTGCAGGTCATCGCCAGTGGCTTCCGCGCCGGCGAGGTGATCAAAAGCCTGAGTTTTGCGCAGGATATCGCCAATATCACGATTTACGACGCCTCTGTTTCTGTCGTCGTTCCGAATCCGATTTTCAAGGGCGTTAAGGTTCTGGAGAATGGCAAAAAAGTTGGCCTGGGCCGCAGGATCAATACGGATGAAGCCGAGCACGCCAATGCAAGTATGGTCAGTGCTGCGAGCTACTATTTGAACGTCTTCAAGCGGGACAGCTTCGATGGAAAAAGCGCGCCTTTGGTGGCCGCCATCAATGCCAATCGTCATCTCAGTAAAGTGGATCCGCTCGGGATGCGTCAGAACGCCGCCTGGATGGGCCCTTGGAAAATGTTCGTATTCGGCTCCGGCGGTGATATGCTGGGCAGCTTCGCTGAATCTCTCGATGTCGTCGGTCATGAGTTCACTCATGCGGTGATCAGCTCCACCTCAAACCTGGAGTATGCAGGTCAATCGGGTGCCTTGAATGAACATCTTGCAGACGTCTTCGGCGCCACGATCGAAGAAGCTTTCGAGCATCCCAAAAATCCGTTCCTGATGGGGGAGAAATGTCTGCGCGGCGCCTTGGCTGCCAAAGCAGAAGCTCTGCGCGACATGCTGTATCCCCATAAGAGCCTCGGGGGGCAACCGGCGCATATGTCCGAAATTCCGGCTGAGGACGGCGAGGGCTGCATTCCTTCCAATGACAATGACAACTGCGGTGTTCACGGCAATAACGGTGTTCCGAACCGCGCGGGTGCGCTGATCATACAACAGCTCGGTTTTCAGGCCGCAGCGCCCTTATTTTACCGGGTGATGACCGTACGTCTCAGGACGACTTCGGATTTTGCCGATTACCGCAACCAGATGATGGACGAGTGCGCGACCCGTCGTGGGGCACGCATGAATTGCGATGTGATCCGTAAAGCCTTTGCTGACGTAGGGCTCTAATTCCAGCTCACGTCCGCAATACAGTTCGTGACAAGTATCTGAAAATCCAAGTGTTTATATATTTGCGCATTGTCGCGCGGTGCGTTATAAGCCTCGCAATGACTCGATGCTTATTATTGATGAGTTTGGTTTTGGGTTCGGTCCCGTCTTTAGCAGCGACATTGAATCCGCCCCGAGAGCTTTTCAGGATCGCGGATTCCAACCCTCGTTATGAGGAACTGGTCGTCGCCGTGGATACGGCAGTGTCGAACAGCAATATTCACATCGTCCGCTTCTTCAGCGGTAAAGATCTGCTCTACAGCCGGAATGTTGTCCGTTTTGTCCCGGGAGAACGTATCCAGAAGTATTTCATTACGATCGTCAATGACAGCTTCTATTCTGACCGCGGTGGCCGGCTCGTCGTTTTTCTGGGTGAGCAATCGGTGCCTTTGGATATCGTACGTCAGGGCAGTCTCTGGATTGCCGAGACTAACGGCAAGCGCGTGCGCAAGATCACCGTGGAAGTACGCAGGTTCGGCGGGATCCCGGTTGGCGTGGATGATGACGTGCCGATTGAAGTCAGCAAAATCAGAATCAATGATGATGACTAGCTGAAGTGCAGGAACCCGTCCGCTTCCCGGGCGAGTCCGAAGGGGTCGTCTTTGAGAAGCAGAAATCCATCGAGATCAGCGTAGTCAATCAGCGAAGCAAGGTGCATCGCTGAGGAAATGCCCAGAGAAGTTTCGACCATGCAGCCGAGCATGGTTTTCAAACCATGGGCACGCGCACCTTTGAGCAGCTCAATGGCTCGGACATAGCCGCCAGTCTTCATCAGTTTGATATTTACCCCGGAAAATTGCGCCGCGAGGTCCGCGAAATCAGCATGATCTTCGATTGATTCATCGCCAATGAGGGGAAAAGGCAGGCGTGGAAGGATCTCCCGGTAGGCATCTTTCATGGACGCCGGCATGGGTTGCTCAAGGAATTCGATATTCTTACCGCGGAGACCTTCGACAAAGTGCATGAGTGCCGCTGGATCATCAAAGGCTTCATTTCCATCGATGCGCAGCTTCTGGGAAGTCAGACGGGTGATCCGGTCCAGAGCCTCCACTGCGGTCTCGGCGTCGACCTTGATCTTGAGCGCGTGAAATCGCGCGAGCGGGCGCAGAAACGCTTCCAGTTCGGCCGGCTCCATGATCGGAACCGAGAAGGACGTCTGGATTTGCGGTGCCCGAGGAACACCGAGAAATTCACCCACGGTTTTGTTCTCTTTATTGCTCTGGAAGTGAACCCAGGCGGATTCAATTCCGAAGCGCAAAGTGTTGCAGAGCGAGAGCCGGTCCAGCCAGGCACCGAATTCCTGCAGCGTGAATTCCGCAATCTGGGGGGCAATCAGTGCGGAATCGAGAAAGGTCTGGAAATCACGTTCAATCACCTCCGGGGTGTTATGGTACCGGGTATTTGGAGCGACCTCGCCGTAGCCGAGGAAGCTTTGCTCTGAGTCGCAGGTTGAAACGAAGTAGCTTTCTTTTTTTACAAGCGTTCCGCGTGCAATCTTCCAGACAAATCGTAACGGCAGGGTGCGTTTTTCGAGTCTCCATTTGAGTGACATGGGACCAATGTATCGCAAGTTCTTTTAAACTGCATCATATTGATTCACTGGGCAAGGCCGAGATTCATGGACCAGTTCGTGCAGATTCGGCGAAAGGGGAATTTTATGGAATATTTTGACCGCCTGCTGCAACAACACAGATATATTTTGGATTTAGCCAAGACCTTGGGAACCGAAGGGGACAAGTCCTCCCGGCAAAAGACTCTGGATCGCCTGGAAAATGAATTTGAGCTGCATTGCTTCCTGCAGGAGTCCTGCATTTATCCGGTTTTGGAAAGGTACGAAAGCTCGAGAACCCGGGCGGAGGTGCTTTGGGAGAGCCATAGAGGTATCCGATCGGAGCTCCTGGAATTACGCCAGGCGGCCAGACGCGAGGGGGCTTTCGGGATTGAAGGCTCCTGGGGAATTCAGGTAGGGGGTTTGATCGAGGCATTAGAAACTCATTTTTCAGATGAACAAACGCACGTTTTTGCGGATCTCCGGCGTTTGGTATCCGAAGAGGCCCTGATCGAACTGGAGCGACAGATTGAATACGCCGATCAGCAGCAGAGAGGAAAGCGGGCGGCATAGCATCAGCTTCAAGCCGCTATCTCAAGTCTCGCCTTGATTTTCATAGACGTGCAACTTAGATATATTCAAGGGGAGCCGCTATGAAGGCCGTTCTGTTTCAGAAGCCGCTTGAGTATGTTCTTCAGATTCGCGGAGAGTCCTGGCACCAGGGCGAAACCCTGCAGGGCGAACTCAAAATCAAAAACCACCTGGCCGAGGAAATTTCTCTGAAAGGTCTCCAGGTTTTTGTCGCACAGGGACAACTCAAGAAGGTGCGACTGAAATCGGCTGATGCTTTTGAGCGGGTTTCGGATTTTTTGCTTCAAAATACTCCAGAAAAGCTGCGGGCCCAGGAGGAACTTGTCTTACCCTGGACCTGCAAACTCGATCGGAATTGTGCCATTTCGGATTCTAGCGACAGCCCCTTTCTTCTTTATGGCAAAGAGGAATCGGGCATGGGGCATCTCCAGTTGATGGTAATTCCCGATCCGCTGGTGCAGGAGATTCTCAAGCTGCTTGAAATTCAATTCCGCTTTGTCCGGAAATCCCAGAGGTCAGGCCAGAAATCGGGCCAAAAATCTGGTCATGAATCGACGATCGCGGTGGAAACGAAATTTGTTCCTCCCAGCGCCAAGGCGTTCGCGATGATCGAGCAGCTCTTGCTTTCGAGCAGATTTGAGGCGGATCAGCTGCTGTTGAAATACGAGTTCCAGATTCGAAAAATTACAGCGACGGCAGCTTCGCTGGAGGTGAGCAAGGAGAAGCGCGCTTTTGAACAGAGGTTCACCCTGGCGCAGCTCAACACCGCGAGTGGGCGTTTCAATTTCGAGCATGTCGAAAAAGCGGTTCAGGAAATTCTCTCGCAAATCGAAGCCAAAACGTCTTTGTAGCCTTAGGGTAGGCAAAAGGAAAAGCTACGCTTTCCCTAGCACCAGAGCCAGCAGGGCCATTCGGACGTAAAGTCCGTACTCCATCTGGCGAAAGTAGGCTGCTCTCGGGTCTTCGTCGAATTCGATGCCGATTTCTGTCACGCGGGGGAGGGGATGCATGACGATCATTTTCTCTTTGGCCGGACGCATGACTCCAGGATTGATCACATACGTATTCTTGTGGGCCTCGTAAATCTCAGGATTTTCAAAGCGCTCTTTCTGAACCCGGGTGACGTAAAGAACATCGGTTTCCGGCAAGACGGCATCCAGAGTGGTGTGTTGGCTGAAAGGCACGCCCTTGGCCTGAAGTTCTTCAAGAATGTCGGCGGGCATTTTTAAAATATCTGGCGACACGAAATTCAGTTTCACATTATAAAGCGAGAGCAGGCGGCTCAAGGAATGGACGGTGCGGCCGTACTTCAAGTCACCGAGCATTGTGATGGTCAGCCCATCCACTTTGCCGAGTTCTTCAAGGATTGTGAACAGGTCGAGCAAGGCTTGGGTGGGGTGCTCGCCGACTCCATCCCCTGCGTTGATGATCGGCTTGCGGGCATACTTCGCGGCGAGGGCTGCGGACCCGATTTCGGGATGTCGCAGGACTATCACATCGGCATAGCATTCCAGGGAACGGACGGTATCTGGGAGGCTTTCGCCTTTTGAAACCGAGGAATATTTCACTTCGCTGATCGGAATGACCGAGCCGCCGAGTCTTTCCATGGCGGCCGTGAAGGAAGACGAGGTGCGGGTCGAAGGCTCGTAAAAGAGGCTGGCCAGGATTTTTCCTTTCAGCAGATCGAATGTGCCGACGCGTTCAACCATCACGCGCATCTCGTGGGCCACGCCAAAAAGAAATTTCAGATCATCGTGCGTGAACTGCCGGACGGAGAGAATGTCTTTGCCATACCAGGGGGCCGTACGTTGATCGCCAAGCGGGAGGTGGGGATTGAGGGGAAGAGCAGTCACAGGAAGGCTCCTTATTAAGTTGAAGGAATAAGTTTCAGGGCTCGAAAGCTGCCCGGATTCTCTTTTATTTTGCGGCGATCGGCAAGAGATAATATTTGCAATCGCCAATGGCATTTCTCTAAGCTCATGGCATGGAAGATATTAATACACACGCGAACGATAATAAATGCACGTTCGCTTCCGAAGCGGGTTTTCAGGAGCTTTATCTGAAATTTAAAAAACCCATTACCGCCTATCTTAAGGCCCGCGTGGCTGATGCTGAGACTGCTGAAGATATCGCCCAAGAAGTTTTTCTGAAAGTCTATCGCTTCCGGGGGTCCTATGATCCCCGGTACGCCCCTTCCACCTGGCTTTGGAGCATTGCCAAAAACACCCTGATTGACTGGTTCAGAAGAGAGGAGTTGACGGATCATGTGGGGTTGGCGATTGAGTCGGTGGATTATGAAAAGGTTCCCTGCCTGGCTCACGATGCAGAGCGGCGGCTGATCGACTGCAGAGGGAAGGATGTCCTGGTCAAAATGATTTCGGATTTATCTGAGTTGCAGCGCAAAGCTTTGGCAATGCGGGTCGTGGACCATTGGCCCTACCGGCAAATCGCCAAGCACCTGAATCTCAGTCTTTCGGCAGTTAAATGTCTCGTACATCGCGCCAAAGCCACTTTGATCCGCCGTCGTGCCGAGGAGCAAGCGCAAACGCTGCCTCTGCTTTCCCAGTAACAGCTTCAGATTCCGAGTGGAGCCTTAGGGAAAGCGGCCCGGATCTCAGCAAGAGTCAGTTCGCGGTACGTTCCCGGGGCAAGCTCTCCGAGTTCAAGCGGACCATAGGCGACGCGCTTGAGACGGGTCACTTCATGCCCGAGGGCTTTGAATAACCGGCGAATCTCGCGATTTTTACCTTCACTCAACGTGACCGTCAGGTGGGACTCCCTGCCGCTGGCTTTTCGGATCGTGACTTCATCTGCGATCAGGAATTCCTTACCATCCAAAAATCCTTCACGGAGCTTGTCGATCTCCTCTTCAGTGACTTTTCCGCGGACCGATACGAGGTAGATCCGCGGTATTTCGCTTGCGGGGTCCGTCAGCCAGGCGGCCAGGCCTGTATCGTTCGTGAAAAGGAGCAGGCCCGAGGTGGCCTGGTCCAGTCTCCCGACCGCACTCAAATGGAATTTGAGATCCGGAAACAGCGAAAAAACCGTGGGACGACCTTTTTCATCCGAGCGGGTCGTGATCAGGCCGCGAGGTTTATTTAGAAGAAAATAGCGGGATTCAGCGGGTTTCAGCGAGGTCCCTGCAATTTCGATTTTGGCACGTTCAGGGTTGACCGGATAAAGCGGGGAACGCCGAATCGCGCCGTTCACTTCAACTTTCCCAGCCTGAATCAGCTCGCGAGCTTGGGTTCGAGAAGCAAAACCCAACTTCGATAAAGCGCGTTCGAGAGGTACTTGATGCTTTCGTTTAGGCGGCTGTGCTATTATTTTCCCCATCGCGGGTGGCCTTAGTAACAAGATTTCCTATACATCATTGAATCGACGATCGGATTCAGAAGGGATTTCGGTTTCGCCCATATAACTGACTATCTTCGGATCGGGCTCAGCAAGTTTTTGGGCCCTGATGATTGGGGTTTTATTCAGAGATGGCTTCTGCATCCTGATTTGCTGAGTCTTTGTCGCCCCGACAAGTGCGACGAGATCGTTCACGCCGGCGCGCAAAACTTCTGCCTGTTTTGAAAGCTGTTCAGCGGCGCTGGATGCCTGATTCGAAGCCGCAGCGTTCTGTTGGGTAACCTGGTCCATCTGGGTGACAGCCTTGGTGATTTCCTGAACTCCTTGTGCTTGCTCCTCGGAAGCAGTGGAAATTTCACCTACCATTTGTGCAACGCTGGTCACCGCTTCAACGATCTCCTGGAGCACCTCTCCCGTCCGTTTTGCAACTTGGGTTCCGGCTTCAACTTTGGATTTACCTTCGACGATTAATTTTTCAACATTGGTTTTAGTGTCTGAAACGATGCGTTCCACCTTCTGAATGGAGCCATCAAGAAGGTCTGCGATTTCCTTCGCGGCATTCCCGCTCATCTGTGCGAGTTTTCCGACTTCTTCTGCTACGACTGCAAAACCTTTCCCGTGCTCGCCGGCACGAGCGGCTTCCACCGAGGCATTGAAGGACAGAAGTTTGGTCTGAAACACAATATCATTGATAACTTTGGTTTTATTGCCAATCTCTGCGATCACTTTGACGATATCGCCGATCTGCCTGTTGCTACTCTCGATTTGGCTCATGATTTCTGCATTGGCACGGTCAATTTGGCCCATTGCTCCGATCATTTCACTGACTACTTGTTTACCTCTATCGGCTGACTCCTGGCTTTTAGCCGAAACCTGGCCGGAATTCTTTGCATTCTCCGCATTCTTTTTGACCATTGCGTTCACTTCCTCCACGGAGCTCGCAGTCTCTTGAATCGAGGAGGCCTGCTCAGTTGCGGAAGATGAAAGTTCAACGCTCGTTGAGGAAATTTCGACTGCGGCCGCTGCCACGTCGTCAGCTCCTGAGGTCAAAGTAACTACGAGCTGATTCAGCGCATGAATAATTGCCCGAACTGATAAGGCCACGCCTATTGTCAAGCCAACAATCCCGAAAACCGCGACAAGAACGAGGGTCATCGTCAGTCGGGTGATATCATTACGGGTTTTCCCGATGACTTGCTCAGCGGCTTCATCTGTCATTTTGGCGAGCTTTGTTCCAAGGGCTTCAAATTGAACACTGACGGGGAGAACTTCTTTGGAGTAAAAACTGCGAGCCTCTTCAAATTTTCGGTTTTTGATGAGCTCGGCGACTTGTAGCTCTCGAGGATTCAGGTCCTTGGCATCAAGATTCGACTGTTCCTCGAAAATTTGAAGTAGCTCAGGGTTCGAGGTCAATTGTTTCATTTCCACGATAATCCCTGCGTTTTCCTCGTCAGCTTCTTGCTTCTTCTTAAATGCGTCCCCATCGTCTGGGTTCAGGAGAAAGGATTTCATGTAACTTTGCATTTTGCTCACGGCGAGCTCTGATTTAACCGCCAATTCATTCAGAACTGTAGCTTGATGAAGGTGCTGCATTTCGGCTTTCAGAGATTGAACGGAGTAGGCGCCGATCCCGGCTATGAAGACGGCTAAGGCACTCAGACCAATTACGAGATAATTGAAACGTTTGGTAATGGATAACTTACTCATAGCTGTTCTCCTTAATTGAGAGCCCGAACGTGTAAATAGCGTAAAGTCGCAAAATAATCGGGTAGTTTTATTTTACTTAGATTTGGCGCGAGTGCATTAAGTAATTTGGTTAACTACCCATCCGGGCCACAGAATACAGCGCGTCAAAATCAAAGGGCTCCACAAAAGAGACCACCAAAGAGTCAAAAGATTCTGGGTAGAATACGCGCTGAGCTATTTTATCGCCGATTACGGATTTGTTGTAATGGGGAATGGCGTTGCATTCACCCACGCCGAGGAAATGATCGAGCCGTTATTTGCCTTTATCCGGCACCAGTATTTCCTGTTCCGGCTTAGGCCGGTTTTGGTGTACGTCGTGGTATTTCTCTCAATGCTTGATGTCCCATAGATATTTGTGAAGTTCGCGTCGGCTGCATATTGGATCGTGAACCCCGTTTCATTGTTTGAACGATCCTGCCAGTTAAATATCAATCTTCTGTTGCCACCGCCGCCGTTTGGCCCGTTGACAACGGTGAATCCGCTGGGGACTATCGGGACCGCTCGTACCCGCACCGGCGACGATACTGCGTAACCGGAAGTGCCTACTGCATTCACCGCTGCTACCCGGTACGTAATGTACGAATCCACGGCGCCCGCAACTACCATGGTGTCATCGTACCTCACGGTTCCGGTGTTATTGCGCGCTGGCGCGGTCGCAATCCTGATGAAAGGAGCCCCGTTAATCGAGCGTTCGATCACGAACCCAGTCTCGACTCTCGAGTTATCCGTGAATGTCAGAGTAATTCGCGGCCCGGTCCGCAGCCTTGCTGTCAGATTTGTTGGCTTTGCGGTTCGGCTGCCTACAAGCAAAGGAGCCGAAACTGAGGTGACGGCCATGCTTGGGAACTGACCTCCGTAGCCGATTGTGTTCTGGGCTACCACCTGGTATTGAGCCGCCACATCCGGGTCGTACGATGAATCCGTAAACGTGCGTGTCCCAGTCGTGTTCGTATCCGGCAGGGTGAGTGGTGACGAACTAATTCCCACATTGCTCCACGTCGCACCATCCGTCGACTTCTGAATCAAAAAGGCCGTTTCGGTGATTGAGTTATCTTTCCAGGTCAACAACAGAGAACGATTTGTGCCGCTGCCAGAAATCGTGTACGCGAGTCCATCGGGCCGTTTAGGTGGAAGCGCTATCGATACCGGACGCATCATATCCATCTCTTCGTGGTTTAAGATGTGGCAGTGATACATATACTCCCAACCAAAATTGGTCAGCTGATTGGTGATTGCTGTCGTTGGATTGCCCTGTGGATCGACATTGTGAAAGCCGAGCGTTGAACCCAGTGGCATCATTGGATTCAGGGGTCGGATGCTATTTGGAATCTCGAAAGGCAGTATTGGGATGATGGGCCGTAGAGCCACGATCGTGTCCTCAAGCGGGCTTACCCGAACCGTATCTTTCCAGCCGAGCTCGTTTCCATCGGGCGGCAGGATGATGTTGTCCCAGGTGACCCGGTTGAGCACCTGGACATCGTACAGGTGAAAATGAATCGGGTGAGTGTCCACGCCATTGTGAGTGATTTTCCAGATTTGCGTGCCGTCCTGTGTTGCGATCGGAGTCACATTCATATTTCCCTTGGGCAGCAAAGTGGCGTTGATAAGCTCTGTCGGTGGATTTACGAATGGATAGAGAACGGCATTTTGTACGCCAGGCTTAGCAGGAACTGCTTCGACTCCAAGGTTCCCCATCATTCTTCCAAATTCGTCGAAATTGACCGCGTTCATTTCGTCGTGGATGGACTTCGGTTCCACGGGGACGTGGAGCTTGGCTGTGGGAGTAAGTAAAGTGTTGAACCCGAACTGGTCTCCGCCTTGATCTGAAATACGAGCGAAGCCATCGCACGTCGTAACATCGACACCAGGGACGTTGCACCAACTGCTGCTGGCGAAACTGGTTCCATAAGCGGAGTTGTACCCCGCCTGACCAACGATGATTGGGTGCTGGCCGGACTCAAATATGCCCGTTCCGTCAGCCTTGTGAGCAAAATCGGCATCGAGCTTTCCAAGATCGAACGCTGGGGCGGAGTTGCCTACGACGCGGATCTGCATGATAGTGCGGGTGTTTGGCCCGTATCCTGGCATGACGGAAGGAGCTCCAACAGGGCTCAGGTCGGGTGCCCCCGTGTAGTAATCATAGGTCGCAACCCGAGCAGGGAAAGCAGCAGGTGCGTCGTTGTAGAGAATCAGCGTTTTTCCGGCGAATTGGGAGAAATCGACGATGACGTCGGCCCTCTCCGCCGGACCAAGGAGCAGAGAATGCTGATCGACGTTCCCGACATCAAACCGAGTTGGATCAGTGATCCAGGTGATCGGCTGATTCGGAATAACGACGGGCTTTGGAAGGAACCCTCCTTCAGTGCCGATTTGAATCCAATCCGGCCCAACAGGGCTTAATGTCGTATCTGGTCTTGGGAAAACGACGGGGTCTATCTGGGCTGCAGCTAAATCGGCGGCACTGAGCGCGACTTCTGTCCCGGTCGCATCGGCCACGTACCATTGGAGATTGAAGAATCGATCGTTCGCTGCATTCAGAATCCTGAGACGTACCGGTTTAGGTTCAACTATCGTTGTCGGATACGCAGTCCCGTTCACGACAGGAGTGTCGTTGAATTGCTCCATTCCGACGGATATGTTCGGCGTCCCAGGGATCAAGGCTGGCTCACAGTACGGCTCGACCTGGTACTGCCAAGTCGATTGATGATCCAATCTGCAAGGAGTCGCGAGCGGCGTCGTGAAGTTCGTCAGCGGATCCATATTGTAACGAGGGTTTGGAATAGGCCCGTACATGGGGGTAGCAGGGGGCCAGAACCATGGGCCGTACATCCAGCGTCCATAAGAACTCATGCCACCTGAGTCTCCAGGATTCTGCGCAGGCATATAGACGTGATGGTACCAAAGATCACCCTCGCCGCCCCAACGAGTGTAGTCCCAAGTGGGATCTTGAAGACTCATCTGTGCGAGGTCCGGCACGAAGGTCTTATCTTGAATGATGAGAGGGATTGTGTCGGCAGCACCAGGAATAGACCCATTTGCGATCAATTTCTCTTCGGTACTGTCAGTGATCAGATACCCCGCTGCCTCGCCTGCGTACACATTAAGGCGGGTAATGCCCCACGTGTGGTCATGATAGAACATCATCCGGGCACTCTGCTGGTTTGTGTAGTAAAAACTCATGCAGCCGTCGCTTGGGGCTGAGCAATTGGGTACACCCGGAACGTTGTTCATATCGGGTACAGATCTCACCGTGACACCTTCCGGCCAGGCTGTGGCCTCGTTCGCTGGCGTGATCCACTGGTGCGGCGTACCGTCGCTGATCCACGGAGTGATGCCGCCATGCAGATGGAGCGTCGCGCGGTTGTCCTTGAAGCAGTGGTCTGCGCCTTTCATGGCTGAGCTGCACATCGGATTGCGCACAGCGTCATCCACACTGACCGTTCCCGCTGGTGGACCCATTGCGTCCGTAGGGCCCATCCCAGACCCCATCACTGTCGAGTCGACTGGAAGAAACAGGTTGCCATCTCCGCCCGTGGGAAGAAGATTATAAAAAATGATTCTGACTGGTTTGTTCTTGGTAGCTGAGATGACCGGTCCCAGATAATGAGGGTAGTCCACAGCGATCGCTTGTGTACCATCGGGCATCAGAGTGGGAACCGACGTTCCATCGGGAAGGTCGGTCATGAGTTGAATTTTTTTATTCCAGGCTGCGTTTGCATTGTTTGGAGTTTGGAGCTGGACGTATCCCCGGAGGAGCGTCCCCCTGGAGGGCAGAGATGAATTCATTCGTTCACGGTGCTGAACGAGGGCAATTACGTAGTAGTCAGCGTCATCTGAAAAACCATTCGCTTGAGTAAAGGTTGAAGTGTCGGGCACCGCGAGCGGAATATATTGCCCAAGATTGTTTTTCGCTGCATCACAGCTGCCCGCGAGCGCTGGGTTACATAAGAGCGGCAGCGTATCCTGAAACTTTTTGATGCCTCCAGAAACGGTTACCCCTGCACATGCTTCACCCATCGGGCACTCAGCATCAGTAGTACAGGTGGTCGTCGTCATGACTGAGCAGGCTCCAGGAGTAACTAGGGGTAGACGGCTCAGGGCCCAGTTCGGGTACGGTCCGTAGTAATGAGGAATTTTGCTTTCATCAATTGCTTGCGCAAGAGTGGGAACTATTCCTAAAAAAGAGATCAGCAGCACATTGAGAAGCCTGTTCATGACGCTTCCTTTCTTCTTAACTGTTTGGCACTTCATATCTTTGATTTCAGGCGCCCTGGTCATTTTTGGCCGCGTTTCTGCTGATTTTTCGACTTAGCCTTTTTCTTTAATTGAGATACCTGTTTGTATCGCTGAATTGTGGAACGCATGACTTTTCGTGCGTTCTTCAATCCAAGCGGTTCATTCGGCACATCCGAAGATGTTACCGAAGAGGCATTCACACCTCCAATCAGTGAAGCAGATAAAAAAACGGCAAACGCTGCTGTAATGATTCGATTCATGAATTGTGACCCTTTTGAGACAGGTTAATTAAAGTAGGCTGAGCATGAGATGCGACATGTTCGCCGTGCCAGGCGGGTCCGTGTGCAAACGATGTACCGAGCTTGTGCTGGTTCTTGCCGTGCTGATTTCTTGCAAGAGGTGCTCGATATCATGCTGAAGCAATGTACGTGGATAAAGTTGGCTCTTATTTTCGGTTCGTTGCCTTTGCTTTCTTGTGCTCGGGAACCCTTGGATCAAGGGGAGCCAGGCTTGGGGCAAAATGGCATTCATCCGGTGAATGCAAACCCGATAGTTGCGTGTACTCGGTGCCATAAGCGACCGGAGAGTGTCCAGTTTCCCATTCCCGCAACGTCGCCAAGTCCCGGGCATTTCGATTCACAGGCATGTTCCGAATGCCACGAGACCCTGAGCGTTGTTCCAGAGTTCGTGTTTACGCATCGAAACACTCCTGGGAATTTTGGAGAGACTTGCCTTCCGTGTCATGAGGCGCGTCGTCCTCCGAATCACAATCAAGGAAGAGACTGTGCGGAGTGCCATCATGATTCAAAAACAGAGTGGGCAAGCTCCGGAGCGAGTCCACATCCAAATAGTAATGCGGAGCTTACAACTTGTAGTCGTTGCCATTCGTCGCAAAGGCCAAGCGGCATCGTGAATAGATTCAATCATTCTATTGGTGGAACGGGCGATTGCGCGGCTTGCCACAAACAGCCGGGAGTTACCTGGTCAGGCGGCGTCTATAATCACACGCCCACGCCGTCGTCTTGCTCTGGCTGTCATTCGAGTGATCGCCCAACTGCAATCGTAAACGGATTTAATCATGCGACATCCGGGACTGGCGATTGTGCCAGTTGTCATCGACAGCCTGGGATTGCCTGGGCTGGTGCCATATTCCCTCACTCGCCTATGCCCACCACTTGTGTAGGCTGCCACGCGAGCGATCGTCCGTCACTGGATCAAAGTTACCCGACCAGCCGCGGTAATTTTAGACATGGTCAGGGTAACCATAAAAATTTCGACTGCGTCCGCTGTCACTCTCAGCCTGGCGTGAGCTGGGGCAGCGCGACTCCCGGAAATATCTGTAACGCTTGTCACAGTGGGAGTGGAAACGTGGACGATTGATCGGATCTTATTGTTTTATTAGGGTAAAAGTAATAATGGCGCGCCCGAGAGGGTTCGAACCTCTGACCTTTGGCTCCGGAGGCCAACGCTCTATCCAGCTGAGCTACGGGCGCGTGGTTTTGAATTAACATAAGTTCCGGCCAAGTGCCAGAACGCCTTTTAGGAGCGGGATCCAAAAAGAGCCGTTCCTATCCGGACGTGAGTGGCTCCTTCCTCGACGGCGAGCTCAAAATCATCGGACATTCCCATGGATAACCGCAGACCGTGCGCCCAGGGGCCTGCGCTCAGGGCCAGCTCTCGGAGTTTTTTGAATGCCCTGCGCAGATCTGGCTCATAGCCCGGTGCGGGAATGCACATCAGGCCCTGGAGGGCGAGTTCCGGAAGCATTCGCAGGCGGGCCCCCAGTTCAGCAACCTGGTCCGGGTGAAGACCTGATTTTGAGGCCTCTTGGTCGATATTGACTTCAAGAAAGACAGCAAGAGGAGCACCTCCTGCGGCCCGAATCCGTTTGGCGATTTCCATTCCCAGGCGCTCGGAATCGAGCGTATGGATCGCATGCACGATGGGGAGGATCATTTTCACTTTATTGGTTTGAAGGTGTCCGATAAAGTGCCAGCGGATCTCGGTGCAGCCCAGTTTGCGAAGTTCTGCGGCTTTTTGAGTGAGTTCCTGGGCATAGCTTTCGCCAAAATCCCTTTGCCCCAGTTCATAAAGAATTTTGAGTTTCTCTGTCGGTTGAGTTTTGCTTACAGCAACGAGTGTCACCCCTGAACCGATACGCTGTTGGATCTCCTGGTAGCGTTTCTCCAAGGCCAAAACGTCGGCTTCGTTCACCGCAGCCATCCGAAGAGCTGAATTTTGAACTGATGCTCAAGATCCGTCAGGAGTTCCGAAACGGGAAGGCCAACCACGTTGGTATAGCTGCCTTGAATGCTTTCGATCAGGGACGTCCCCAGGCCCTGGGCCGCATACGCTCCAGCCTTGTCCATGGGTTCACGAGAGCGGATGTAATTTTGAATGTCTTTCGAATTCAAAGAGCGGAAAGTCACCTTCGAAGTCACGACACGACTGAGTTCCTGCAGTTCGCCCTTATCCCTTTTCCGATCGAGTTTCACTCCGATAATGCAATAGCCCGTCAGAACCGTGTGAGTCTGACCCTGAAGAATGCGCAGCATCCGGGCGGCATCTGAGGTGTTCTCGGGTTTTCCAAAAATATCCCGTCTGTTGGGTGCGACCACAATCGTGTCGGCAGCGATGATGATGCAGCTTCCGAATTTGCGCGAAGCAGGCGAAATGACCGATTCGGCTTTGAGCCGGGCGAGGCGCTCGACCAGAGCAGCAGGCTTCTCCCGGGGGAGCGCGCTCTCGTCCACTTCCGGTGAGAGAACTTGAGGATCCAAACCCATTTGCCTTAAAAGATCAATTCTCCGGGGTGAGCTGGAAGCCAGAACGAGTATTGTTTTCATGCGGGTGCCTAAAAGAAGAACTGGGTTGAAATGAACCGGAACTGGTCCTTGAATTCCCGAAAACTATCGGTTTTGCGGAAGAATACGGTGACTTCCGTACGGGAGCCGGCTTCGCTCGCAAAAAAGAAACTTCCACCGGAACGGAAGACCGTGGCCAGACCGATCCCGGCGCCGGCACCGGAAGAGCGGACCTTGTACTCTTCCTGCGTATAAATTTTGGACATGTGGCTCAGAAGCTTGAGCTTGTCGAGGCTGCCGAAGAGATCAATGGCCGTGACTCCCACGTAAAAGCCGTCATAGGCAACCTGCATTTCGACTGCGGATCTGTCGATTAAATCGATGTGGGCATTCCGGGGGAGGTTTGCAAACATCTGTCGTCCCATCGCATCGACCGGAGCGTCAAAAATGGCATTCATCAGGAGTTCATCGACGGCATTCGCTACCACTGTCGCCATCCGGCTCTGGAATTTTGCGGCTACCATGAAGCTGCGCACCGCCTCGACGGCGTCCTGCTTCTGCTCGCTTTGCTTCACAACGACCTTCTGGATCTTGGTTCCTGGCTTCATGAGCTGCGCCAACCCGAAGGGGCGTTCACTCAATGAGCCTGCCACCAAGTGGCCATAGTGCTCGCCGACCCTTGGGTCGATGAAGTTGCGCATGACGTAATTGCCGAAAAGGGGGCTTTGAATCAGGAATTTGGTCTCTTCGATATTCTGGTTACTGAGGAAGTGAATCGAATTGCAACGGACTTTGTTGGAAAAAAGCCCGACGGAATTTTGAATTTTGTTATGCAGTTCCAGATACTGGGCTTCCGTTGAGGTATCGACAAAAATAATCGCGGGCTCCTCATTCGCAATGATTTGAATCGCGTCATCCACTCGAGGCGTGATTTTGAGCGTGAGTCCCGCGGTCGAGGCAACCTGTTCCGAAAAGGCCCGGTCTTCAGGCACAGTGGATATCAGGAGCAGTTCTTTGCTCATTCTTGTGCGGTCCTATCTGCTTACAAAGCCGAAATATTCTTCGGGAATGTCATCGAAGTGTGCCTCACCGCCGCATTTCGAACATTTCACGGGGGGAATGACCAGATTCATTTTCTTCAGATCTTCTGTTTTAAAAAGACCCACAAGTTCGCTTTTACACTTCTGACAGGAGAAAGGAACGTAGATTGATTCAATTGTACCGCCGCAGCTGAAATTTGATATCAGATTGATCTGCTCTACTATGGCGGTGGAGCATTCAACAAAGGTGATCTTTGTGCCCTTGGCTTGTGCGGTTTGAAAGTACTTGATCCACCCCTTGACGCCGACGGAGTTGATTCGCGGAACTTCTTTGCAGTTGATGACGAGTTCCGGAGGAAGAGCGCCAATCATCTGGTCAAAGTTGACCGTTTCTTCGATCGAGCCGGAGAGCCGGATGATCGTCTTACTGCCTTGTTGCTCTTTAATCACATTAACCACAAAAATCTCCCAATATAACAAGTTGAATATATTTGAAAGTTTAGTGAAAATAGATTCATGGAGCAACACCAATTTAAAGTTTCCCTGTCGCTGGGGACAAAACTGCTGTCTATGGGCGTTTTACTCCTGATCGGTGTAATCAGTTTTTTAAGCGTTTCGGCTGTGTTTCTCGTCAATGACGATAAGCGGGCTTATATTTACCAGTCGCAGGCCACCGAAGCGGTCATGGTCGGCCGTGAGTTTTCCAACAAGGCCAGACGCGTCATTGATGTGCTCAGGTTGGCTCTGGCCAGCTTTGATCCGGCCAAACCGGTCACACCGAGTGAACTGAACGTTTTCAAGGGGATCGTCGCGAACCAATCGGATGCCGCTACGGTCATGGTCAAAATGATCGACCCTGAAACCGGAAAGGATCAGACGCTTGCGGAGTCCGAGAGTGCCAAGACCCAGATCCAGAGATTTCAGGAGCTGTCTCCAGCCGTCTTTCTGGCGTTGATGCCAGAACTTCGGGCGAATGCTTACGCTTTTGTGAATTTGTCCAAACCGGGGGAGTCAACCGTGCTTGGAGTGATTGTGGCTGATACGCAATTTACAAAAAAGCAGTTGGGATTGCCGGTCGCTGTCGGAGTGCTTTCGTTGACCAGCTTTGTCCAGGAGATGCAGGGTTTGAATGTGACCATCGCCACACGCACAGGGCATGTGCTTTATGATGCGGACCCCGGAATCATGTTCGGGACGCGCGACGCTCTTACTGATCCGCTCTTTCAGGCGGCAGCGGCCCGAAAGCTCACCACAGGTGCCACCGAGTATGTCCACCGCGAGAAGGACTATCTGGGAAGCTATGTGCACGCTGACCTGAATCTTGTTGTTCTCGATAAAATTGAGAAGAGCAAAGCTTTGCGGGCGACTTATGCGCTGACTGAAAAATTCATTCTGCTCGGAACCATGTCCATCGCTCTTTCGGTGATCATGATGATCCTCTTTGCGAAAACGCTGACTGCGCCGATCAACCGGCTTTATCAGGCTACGCGAGAAGTCGCGAAGGGGAATTTCGAAATCAACCTGCCACTAACCGGCCAGGACGAAATCGGCGCCTTGTCCGTTTCTTTCACCGCCATGTCGAGACAGATCAGTGGACTGATCCAGGAACGAATGGATAAACTGCGGATGGAAAACGATCTCGCGATCGCCTCAACCGTTCAGCAGACGCTAATTCCCCCGGCTTACTTCGAAAATGATTCGATCCGGATCCACAGTCATTATCGTTCCGCAAACGAGTGCGGGGGGGACTGGTGGGGCTTCTTCGGGGTGGGGCACCGGATGACTCTGATGATTGCCGACGCCACCGGGCATGGCCTGCCTTCTGCCTTGATGACGGCCTCCGCTCGCAGTTGTGTGAGCGTTCTTCATAAGCTGGCCCAGGAAGACCCGGATTTTTCTTTCTCTCCGGCAGCCATGCTTCGTTTTCTGAACCGGGTGATTTTCGACGCCTCTCTTGGAAGGATTATGATGACGTTTTTCTGCATCACGATTGATTTCAAGGAAATGACCATGAGCTATTCGAATGCCGGACATAACCCCGTCTGGCTCTTCAGGAAGGAAGGCGAAGCGTATTCGCTGCAGAGCCTGGCTCTTTCGGGGGCACGCCTCGGAGAAGCCAGAGAAGCCGAGGATTTTCAGGAGAAAACTGTTCCGATTCAGCAGGGGGATCTCCTTTTCCTTTATACGGATGGAATTCTTGAGGGCATGAACCCCGATAAAGTCATGTACGGGAAAAAACGGCTTCGCAGACTTGTGGAGAGTCAGCTCGCTCAGGGTCCGGAAAAGATCGTTTCAGTTCTCATGGCGGATTTTCAGGAATTCAATACGGCAACCAAAGCCTTAGATGATGATATCACTTTGGCGGTGGCAGAAATTCTTGCGCCAAACGCGAGTCCAGTCGATTCGGAGCCCTATGCGCAAGCTTGAGCTCAAAGCCTGGGAGTTCACGGCAGTACTGCTTGCGGCAATCATTTTTATTGCTGCTGTGGGTGCGTACATCGCTGAAATTCCCCTGCGGAATCTGGTTCTAGCACCGGAAGGTGAGGGCAAGAGGGAGGCGGTCGGCAAAGTTTCGGCAAAAAAAGGCGAGTTGCGGCGGGAAATTCATGGGGATCCTGAGTTTCGCAAGGTGGAGGCACTCGAGCCCATTTACAATCTGGATACGGTCGTTACGGCTGCCGATAGCGAAGCCACGATTGAACTCGAAGATGGAGCCACTATCGAGCTGAGTCCTTCCTCAATGGTGCAGATCAAGTTTGATTCCGAGTGGTCGCTTTCGGGTATCGTCCGTCATGCGGCAGTCGAAGTTGTTTCCGGTCGGGTGACGGGACGGGCAAAAAATCGGGCTCTTGTGATCCGAAGTGGCAAAGAGGTCATCGCAATCGCAAAAAATACCGTACGAGAGCTCAAACCTCGGGCTATCGTCATCCGCGCGCCTGTGGCTCCGCTGTCGGTTTCATCAGCCCCGCCCGTTTTCATTCCGCCTCCGCCGTCTCCGATAGTGGCTCCCAGTCCTTCACCTTCACCTTCACCATCACCATCTCCTTCGCCGTCTTTGGCCCCTCCCGTGTTGATCACCCGGTTGCGGATACTGAATCCCAAACCCAAAACTCAGTTTCAGCCGGATTGGGCAGTAGTAGATGGAGTTCCGACACCCGGCAAGCGGGTCCAGATTCGATGGGAAGTGCTCCCCTCGGATTTGAATGTCAAAGTCGTCGTGAAAGGCAAAAATGGAACGCCTGTGCTCGAGCAGGTGGTAGCGCCAAAAAACGGCAAAGGTGAGACCTTTGTGAACCTGTCCAGGCCCGGCACTTACAGGGTCGAACTTCAGGATCCGCTGGCCGCTGAGGGGAAGGGACAAAAAGCTCATGCTGAGTTCCAGTTGCGTCCGGAGATAAAAAAAATCGAGATCCTCGATCCACTGGTGGGAGGAGAGAAGGCTTCTTCCAACCAATTATCCGGGAAGCGGTTGAAGGACTTTGAAATTCAACTGCGGTGGGCAGCAATTCCTGGTGTCGTTGATTATCGGATCGCTTTTCGAAATTCATTGCAAGGCAAGAAGCTGATGGAACGCAAGGTGAAAGGCATCGAATATTTTCTGAATCGCGACAAAGTGTTCAGCGGTCAGATTTTTTACGAACTTGAAAGCACGCTTGAGAGTGGCTTTATTTTGACGTCTGATCCCCAGGCCTTTGTTTTTGATTTCCTGCCACCCCAGATTACAATTCCCCGGGCAAACGCGAGTGTTGTCCTGGAACCTGGCAACCCATCGGTGCTTATTGTTTGGCAAAAGACCAACTTCACCGATCGGTATGAGGTGGATATCAGCCGGAGCCCTGATTTCAAGGAGCTCATCGTTTCGGAATCCCGGCCGGAAAATTTTTATGTTTTGAAGAGGCCACCTGTTGGAAAAATATTTACGCGAATCCGGAGTCTGGCAAAAAATTTCTCCAGCAAATTCGGTGAACCGCTCGAGTTTACCGTGATTGCAGCTCCGAATACGGTAGTGTCCCCCAACCCGGCGGGATCAGCAGTGCCCCAAGCGCTAGGTAAACCTTAGGTCAATTCAAGCTTGCGGTGGAATCTGAGGAGGCGGGGAATCATCGTCATTATCCTGCCCCTCGAGGCCTTTTTTAAAAGCACCCAGGCCTCTGCCCAGCGCATGCCCAAGCTCGGGTAGACGCTTCGCATTGAATAACAGAATGACAATCGTCAGGATTAGAAGATGCCCAAAGCTAAGTCCAAACATAGAGGCATCTTACATGATAGCTCAGTGGCGGCAAATCCGTTTTTGAGCTAAAGTGGCCCGCATGATTGTTCAAGAGCTGTCATTTGTCGTCACCAGAACACGGGAATTGACTCCTACGGTTTTCGAGCTTGTTTTTGAAGTGGCTTCCCAGAGCCCCTTGCTCGGTTTCAAGGGCGGGCAATTCATCAGTATTGTGATCCCAGCTGGCAGTCCATTTATCGAAGGCGCCTCTCCTGGCCGAAACTTAAGGCGGGCTTACTCGATTGCCTCGGCCCCGGAGAATCGCTCTATTGAGCTATGCATCAAGAAGGTGGAGCAGGGGCCCGGGAGTGGCTACCTGGCTTCTCTCAAACCGGGCGATCGTTTCCAGGCCTTTGCCCCTTATGGTGATTTCACCTACCGGGCTGACCGGGAGCGGAATGCCTGCTTCATTGCGACTGGTACGGGGGTGGCGCCCATTCGTGCAATGATTTTATCCAAAGATTATTCACGCTGCCCGCCGAAGAAAGCTTTACTGGTCTATGGCGCGCGCTCCGAAGAAGAACTGTTGTATGGTGCCGAATTCGACCGGGTTCCGGAACTGCAGTTTGTTGCGGCATTTTCGCAGCCGCAGACCCAGGGAACTGCCTTCAAAGGCCGCGTAACGGATTATCTGCGGCAGCTTGCTCAACTGGATTGGGCGACCACAGATTTTTATCTTTGTGGAAGCGGGGCCATGATCCTTGAGATCAAAGCTTTCCTGAAGGAAAAAGGTGTGCCCAAGGAAGCCATCCATTCAGAGGCTTATTACCGCTGATCTGCAAAAGCCAAATTGGTCCTTAAACGGCTCTTTCTGACGCCATACGTGAAATAGAGTGCCAGGCCAACGAGCAGCCAGATCCCAAAGCGAATCCAATTGGTGAGTCCAAGCTCAGTCATCAGGTAAGTGCAGCTGAGCAAGCCCAGGACTGGAATGGCCGAGAGTCTGCGTTTGAAGCTCAGGACCGCTAGAACTCCGGCGAAAATGAGAAAGGTCCACATCGGCAGCTTTTCAGCAGAGCCCGTGTTCAGAAAGACCTGGATCGTTTCGGGTGAAATGAGCCAGATTCCAGCGAAAATGGCGAGCAGAATTCCCGGAATCAGGAACTGGCCGTTGATGTAAGGCAGGTGAAAGCGATTATCATGACGGACGTCATGACGGTCCAGGAAAAGCACGCCTCCCGAAACCAGCGCGAAAGCAAACAAGGTTCCGATGCTCGTCAGGTCAGTGACTTCAGTCAGATTCAGAAACTGGGTCGGGACCGCAACCGCGAAGCCGGCCAATAATGTCGAGAACCAGGGAGTCTTGTACTTCGGGTGAATGGACGAAAAAATCCGGGGCAGCAAACCATCGCGGCTCATAGCCATCCAGATTCTCGGTTGTCCCAGCTGAAAGACCAGTAGTACGGTCGTCATTGCGGCAACGGCACTCACGGCGACAATGCCCGAGATCCACGGCAGGTTGACCCCGGCCGGTCCAAATACGTGCGCCAGGGGATCGCCGACATTCAATTTCTTGTAACTCATCATTCCTGTCAGCACGAGGGCGATCAAGATGTAAAGCCCGGTACAGATCACGAGCGAGGCAATCATGCCTCGCGGCAGATCCCGTTGCGGATTCTGGCACTCCTCGGCGGTGGTCGAAATTGCGTCAAAGCCGATGTAGGCGAAGAAGACCCCTGAGACGCCTTTGAGTACGCCGGAAACGCCATTCGGGGCGAAGGGACTCCAATTTTCGGGATTCACATAGAAGGCTCCCATCACAATGATCAGCAGGATGACGAGGATTTTAAGAGCAACAAGGAAATTTGAGGCTCTTTTGGATTCCCGGATTCCGAAAAAAATCAAACCGGTTGTCAGCACCGTAATGACAAAGGCCGGAAGGTCACAAACAAAATGAAAGCCGCCGATCAGGGGCGCTTTCACCCAGGCATTGTACGCGTTCAAGGTATAAGTCCAGTCCGGATTGAGCTGAATCTGTTCCATAGTCATGCCGCTCGCAAGAAGCTCGGTGATTTTGGCATAGCCTTTGGACGCGGTGACAAAGTCCATCGTCAGGAAATCCGAAATATGCCAGCCGTAACCTGCGACCAGACCGGTAAAGTAATCGCTCCAGGAGATCGCGACGGCAATATTGCCAATGGCGTATTCCATCAGAAGATCCCAGCCGATGATCCAGGCGATGAGTTCCCCGAAAGACGCATAGGCGTAAGTATAGGCGGAGCCTGCCACCGGTATCCGGGAAGCAAACTCCGCGTAACAGAGGGCTGAAAACCCACACGCAATGGCGGTGAAAATGAAAAGGAATACGACGGCCGGCCCCCCGTTGAACGCCGCGCCTCCGATGGTGGAAAATATTCCTGCCCCGACAATTGCGGCAATTCCAAAAGCTGTCAGATCTACGACCGTGAGTTCTTTGCGCAGACTGGAGTGCCCCGGCTCATCGATGTAACCCGCAGCAGCATCCGCATGAATCTGGGCGATGGATTTCTTTCGAAAAAGCTGCTGGAAGCTGAACACGTTTTTCATATTGCAATTCTACCAGCCAGTTATGAAAAAAGAGATATTTTCATTCAGGAGTAACGGACGAACTCGCTCGACGGCTGATCCACAGCACCACCAGGCAGTAGCTCAAAGCCAGGAGGAGCGTCAAACCAGATGCGCCGGACCCTGGCAGGAGCACCGAAAGCGGTACGGCCGTGCTCAAGGCCAAAGCCGAGGCTGTTCGACTGGAATTCCGGATTCCGAAGAGGATGAGTTTCTGAATTCCGAAAATGGCCAAGGCCAGAGCAAACGGAATCAGAAACAGTCCGGGGATGCCAGGCGAAGTCGGCGTGCCGGACTTCAGTGAACCGACTGCCAGCAGGGCGAGCCCGTTGATGAGCGCGGCGCGCCCGATCGACGGTGAAGCCACGCCAGCCTGCGCGCAACGCCGCAGTCCCATCTGCGAGGCAGTCATGGTCATGACCATGATCAGAGATCCGCCAAGCGCGACCGCCGGGGCATTCATAATGGTAGGCCAGGTTGACCAGGTGATTGAGATGACAATCCCGAGCAAAAGCGAGAGGGGAAGAAGTGTTTCGGTTTTAGAATTCCGCTTCACGGTTTGCTGCCTCTCTCGGCCGCCAAACTTCCGGTCCGCGAAGGCTGCCAGAAGCGGTGCAAAGGCTGCGGCAACGGTCAGATGGACGACCATGAAAAATTCCGGGTTGAGTAAAAAAAGAAGGTAGGTGGTTGAATACCCGGCCGCCCATAAAATGATTCCACGCCAGTCCAGAACTCGAATATGGGTCCCAGCTTTATTTTTCGGAAGTGCGGAGCTGATGAACAGCACGACGCCCAGAACCAGATTTGCGGCGCCGAGAAGCAGGACCGTGGAGCCGGTATTACGAGTGCTTTGTGCGCGCAAGAGCTCCATCAAAATACAGAAAAAGAGGTTCGCAAGAACTATGCTGCTTGCAGCCATGACTTCTCTTCAGGGCTCGCATTGGCATCTGCCTGGCGGGATTCTTCAATCAACGTGTTGATCCGGGATTTTAAAATATCCAGATACGGTTCGTTCAGACTGATGAGTGACCGAATCTGGGGGAGCCGGGTCAGGTCCTTCAATTTTTCTTTCGGATCACTGACACTCCAGGGGAGTGTCACCACTGCTGGGTCTTTCAATGCTTCTTGAACAGCCGACTCAGAGCAATCGATCAGGATGCTCCCGGCCTCGGACGCCGCGCGGATCCTCTGAACCCGGCTGAGCTGCGGAGAATGCGTGTCGATGGATTTACCCCGAACGGTTCCCAGCGCATCCAGGTGCAAAGACGTCCAGGCCAGGGCAATGTGGCTGCCTGCCAGGCCTAGCGCGGAATAATGAGGGGAGGCACAGAGCTGGGCCGTGTACTCGCGGAGCAGGACTGCGTGGGCCATGGCGACTTTCACGGGTCCCCAAGCCTTGAGGGTAGGATCCTGAAATTCGCGCGGGGAAAGCAGCCAAAGATCATCACCTCGCGGATCCTTGGTGAGAAATTCCAAAATATCCCGGATAGCAAACCAATTGCGGTATGTTTCGCGTTTCAAGTTGTGAAGGGCGGTCGCGGCCAATCTGGAACGTGTTGCAAGTTCAGCAAGTCCGGTGGCGCCCTGCCAGTCCGCAGTCAAGACCGCGCGGTCAGTCTGCGCTGCCAGTGATTTCAACTGACCCCAGTCACTCAGATATTCCAGCACAATGCCACTGGTGCATGCGGCGATTGAGCGAAGTTGGGCATTCTGGTTCAGGAGGCGGAACTCGGCTAAAATTGAAGACAGTTCAAGCGAGAGCTGGGCCGCGCATTGTGAAAGAACTTCCGCCGTTGTGGGATTAATGGACTGCTCCGGGGGGGCCATGGTCGTGATGAGGGCGGCGAGGCGGTTATTGTCGATGATCCGAAGTATGACGCTGGAACGAGTGAATTTCGTTCTTCCTTCGGTCTTATCCATTACTTCGGGGCGGTAATAGCAGACTTCCTGATCCTGCTCTGTCGCATACTGGGCCAATGCGCCGAGCGGACGAGGATCGAGATCCCGTTTGAGGGCTTCGGGGCCGGCAGAGCAGAGAATCCGGCCGCAGCCATCAGCAGTCGCGACGATGGTGATTCTGGAAAGTGAAAATGCAATCTGCAGTTGCGAGCAGATTGCGCTGAGCTTCAGCTCTGGATCGGTCAAAACACTGAGCTCCCGGCGAACAGAAGTGGTGAGTCGACTCGCCCGCAGCGAAACCTCCTGGGCTGTGCGATTTCGATAAGTTCCGACTGCGAGGATCAAGGCAATTCCATACTGGATGTAGTACTGACGGCCGCCATCATGCCAGAAGCCATAAACCCAGGCATCATGCGCCAAGAGCAGGATGGAAGCTCCCAGACTGGAAAGGAGGAGAAGATCGCTCCGGTGGATATAGCCGAGGAGTGGTTTCAGGTTCCAGGCTCGCAGAAACATGAGGCCAAAGCCCATGAGCAGAACGGCTTGAAGCGCGACTGCAGCGACGTGAAACGGATAAAGATTTTTTTGCACGATTCCGGCGGTGATCAGTGCGAGAGAAAGCAAGAGACCCGCCCAGTTCAGGATTTTCAGTGTGTAGGGCTCCTGTTTTCGTTTCGCATGACGAAACTGAAGTGAATTGATCATGCCTCCCAATCCACAAAGTGCCAGGGCCTCAAATACCGCGTGAGAGCCGTAGACTTGCAGCGGCGAGAGCAAAGAAGGCGAAAGCATGCGGGGGATCTTCAGCATTGAAGCGCAGAAATACAGCGCACCCAGATAAAATAGTTGTGTGAAAGGCCCTGAAATGGCCATCTCCTGTCGGGAGGGATTTCGGACAAACGTTATGGAAAAAGCCAGAATGGCGCCAAGCCCGAACCAGGCAAACAGACGGATCGCGATCACTTTCACGAATTGCCAGGACGCCTGTGACGCTTCGATGATCCGAATGGTGCTGCTTTCGGAAAATCCGGCCTTCTGGGCTGAGAGTGAGCGGATCTCCACCGTGATCGTCGGGTCGTGCATGCCGGCAAGCGAATCCAGGGAATAGACCCTGGGAAGAAAGGACGCATAAAATGTGATGAGTTCTCCCATGCCAGTGCGTCCCAGCAGAAGCCCCTCAGCGCGGGTTTCGTCAACATCATTGAGGTCCGTCATGAGCAGGGCGTAACCCTTTTTAACGGGACCGGAGAGCGGGATCCTGCAGAGTGTCCGTTCTTTTGCTCCTTCACATTGCGGTTTGCCGGCACGCAGCTCCGAGGAGGCAGACCCCGTTTGCGGTAAAGAACCTGCAGCAATCATGAGGAGAACAGGCCAGATATTCAGCCGCATTTTCGTTTTCTTGCCTCGATGTCCTTGAAACAGAGCGTGTTGTTAGAAATCAGTCCCGGCAGCATCGCGTCCGTTGCCGCCAGGCAGCGCGAGTCGGAAATAAACTGCAAACCTGCCCGAGTGCCCGTACTGACCGGAGCATCGTAATCCAAGGTCAGCGAAAACATCCCGATGCCTTGCGCGGAGGCCCAGTTTAAAACTGCATCGCAGGCGTTTGTCCATGTCTGTGAATTCATCCGGTGCTTTTCATCAAAGAGGTGAATATGCCCGATATTGAACATGGCCATCGGATTATAAGTGCCCCGGCTCAGAAGGACGCGAACCACGCCGATAGGCTCGTTGTCGGCAGAGAGCGCCAGGGTGCTCCAGCGGAAGTCTTCAAATTCAGAATCCGTAAGCGCGATCAGCGGAAGTTGGGAGTTGAATCCCTTGTATCGTTCCTGCCAGCAGCAGGTGAGTTGCACTTTCTCCTTTTCAGCGAGGGAGGAAAGAGATGCAAGGCTGAGGGCGCTGGAAAGCGCGGCTTTGCCGGTATCCGGCGTCCAGAACAATTTTCGAACATAACTCTGCACGTCCGGGCTGGCTGCATGTTCCTTGATGAAAACCTGGTAGAAACGATTATGCCAGGCCTTCTTGGAGTCATACCAGGTGGAGAACCAGAGGGGGCGTGCATCACAAAGGAGGTAAGTAGGCCAGGCTGCGTATAAAAATGCCGAGGCCTCCAGATAGTCGGGTTCCGTATTGGTGGCAAGCAAATGCGGAATCCAGTGATTTTCGCTCACTTTGGTCACTCCGATGGTGCCTAAAACTTCGTTGCCGGAATAGACCACCGGCAGGAAATTCCAATATTCGTCCTGGCGTTCGGCCCAGGTCTGCACGGTTTTCTCCCGGATGCTTCCGGACTGTTCCGTGTTGAGCAGGGCAAGGTAGCCGTACTTTTCGAGCGCCGACCAGGTGTCCTGCGCATTTTCATGGATGAGCAGGGCCGGTTCGAGAGCTTTCATCGTACTGAGGAAGCGAGATTTGAGGGTGCGGTCATCCGCAGCGAAAGCGATGTGGACCGTTGAGCTTCCTTTGGAAACCACGAGCCCCTGCCACTCCGTGGTCTCGCCGAGGCGCAACCAGATCTGATTCCAGACATGGATATCCGCTGAAGAGGCGCCGGAGGGCAGCTGAACGCAGGCCCCGAGCGGTGAAATATTGCTGATCGTACCATCATACGTGTTTTTGGAAACTTCGGAGGTGATGCGGGTTTGAATGGCCACATCCTCCCGGAAAACACCTCTTTGGAGCGTGCGCGTTGCAGTCTGGGGGAGGCTCAGCGCGAAAATCCCGTCGCTTTGATCCAGAATGTGCGTTTTGAAATAGTACCGCAATCCGCGCAATTCGAACGAGCAGAAAAGATCCTTGCTGTCGGAGGGAAGTTCCGCACTCGTGCGCACTCGCAGAAGGAACAGGGGACTGGCCAGTTCAGAAGAAACCACCTGCGTCTCCGCTGTCCCGATTGGAAGCCCGGTCTGATCCTGGAGTTGCAGGGAAAGAACCGTGCTTTGAAGAATCGAATGGATTCGCACGAGCGCGGAAGCTTCAACCGTCAATTCCTGAATCCAGGGATCGTAGCGACGTGGGCGGCAGAAGCCTGCAGCGCGGGCAAGCCAGTGGCCCAGGCAATAGCGCGCCTGTTTGTGTTCAATGTAGAGGCGAACAGGCTCGGTTCCAGTCGGGGTTGGCTCAATTCGCAGTAAATCGTCTCCCAGCACCGTCACGGTGCAGGCGGTGGGCGGCGCCCCTGGCCGGATGAAGTGGCCGGAGAATTCAGATTTTGGCACTAATGCGAGCACTGGTTTTCTCCGTCTTCTCCGTTATGGAAGCAAGAACATCAGTCACAGCGATCTTGAGCGACGCCCGGAATTCAAAGGGCAGCAGACCGAGTATTTGCTGATATGCTGGATCTGAAGCAGGATCAGCAGGTGAATGCGTAGAACTCAGGAGATTGGCAATAGAGGTCACCGCAACCTCAATTGGCAGCGGTGCGGTGCTTCCGGACAGGAGGGCTTTTGCTGCCGTGTAGTATTCCTGGAGCTCCCAGAGTTCAGAAGCCTTTGAGAAGACATCTTCGAAGTTAGGGAGGCCCGAGAGATTGTAAAAAAGGGCGAAGCGAATCAACTTCCGTCGCTTTTTCAGATTGGCGGAAACCCGGTCGTAGAGAGTGACAGCCAGATAGGTTCGATTAATGGATCTCTCCCGAACGTCAAATTTCAGGAAAGAATCCAACATGGAAAGTGCGCCGTAGTTTTCAGCACGCTTGAGCTCGGAGGAGATTTGGTTGGCCCGCAATAAGTTGAGTTGCCGCAGCAAGGTATCCACCATCATCGAAAGATCCAGCTGCGGACCCAGTGGAGTCGTCTCATTCGAGTAGACGAAGTTTCCAAAACCGCCGGCTTTTGCAAGAATTCTGTGACTCAGAGCTCCTTGAGGAATTGCTATGACGAGTTCGGATGGCAGAAGTCCGGAGTCCAGCAACTGATTGATCCGTTCACCGCAAATGACGGCGTCGGAATCTTGCAGCAGGACCAGCACTCCTTCCTTGTTCTGCGTCAGCAGAGGGAGAAGCTCGTCAAACTGATCGACCAATTCGAGCTGATTCTCCCAACCCAGAAGGGTCATGGTTGCATAAGCTTCAGCGGCGACGGTTTCGTCCGTGAAGAACGCAATAAGCTTGATACCTTTCAAGACATTATGATCCAGGCTCATCCGGAGACCTCATTTCAATTTCTTTTCGGTTCATTTGGGCTGGGCCATGATGGGTGTTGATGGTTTTGACGCGATTGCGAGAGGACGGGTGTCAGAAGTTTGACGAAATAATGAAATGTCTTCTTTGATCTTCCGGACGGCCGCCTATTTGCATTCCGGCTGGCGATGATCCAGGTATTTCAATCAATCGTTCTGGTGATTCTATTGGCAGTAAGCACCGCCCATGCGTCAGACGCAATGCCGCCGCTCAAGGGCTTTGATGTTCAGCTGGATGCTCCGGAAGTTCTGGGGTTGAAAGTGAAGCAGGCGCGTTCCATTCTTGTGAAGTTTTACGGAATCTCTTCGATCGACAGGGGTGTTTGCGGAATTGCCTACCTTTACAAAAATGGGTTTCAGGAACGCAGTCATCGGATATGCCCCCCGCTGGAATCCGACGGGGAGCGCTATGAGGTGGTGTTTCAACCCGAGGTATCCCTGGAAGACGGGGAATCGATTCAGTGGAGCGCCTACTTCCTGATGAATGGAAAAATGAGCGAAACTGCGCACGCCATTTCAAAAATCCAGAAACTCCCGTTGGACAGCGATTAAGCTAAAATGAAAGCCCCGCTCCGGCCGTATAAGTTGAGTACTTCAGCGTGGTTCTAGCGGAAGAAAACAGAAACTGTGAAACGTCGAGACTCAATCCCCAGCCATACCGGGCCGAAAGTGCACGGGAATAGCTGACGCCTGCGGCTTTCTCGTGACTACTTAAAGACAAAAGAGAAAACTTGTCCGACATGGGTGAAAATTTGAAATAGCCACTGATACTGGAACCGTCTTTCAAGGAGCGGCGGAGCACGGGAAAAGCCATGGGCCCCTGAAGATGGCGGTAGCCCAGCTGCGTACCCGAAACAAACATGGTTGTATAATAGTAGCCAGCCATGAGGCTGAGCTTCCAGGGTTCAGTCACGTAAGGCAGAATGTAGCCGACGCGCCCATTCACTCCAAAGAAGCGTACGTTCACATCCTTGCGGGTATTGGTGAGTGTAGCCGCAGTGAGAAAGCTGGTGATTCCGATATCCCAGCGCGGGGGCTTGAGCATGCCAGACCAGCTCAGCTTTGCAGTCAGTGCGGTCTGCTTCATGGGATTACTGTCAGACTGCAGATAATCAATTGAAGACAAACCCATGCCCAAATTCCAACTCAGCCGCTTTTGCAGGCTCGTCCGAAGCTTCCGCTCCTCCGCGAGTTTTTGCATGAAAGCGTTGTATCCGGAGAATACTAGATTGAAGGTGGAGGTTTGAATCTTTCCCTGGGGCGTTACTGCGTTGAGAACAAGACGGGTCCTTTCACCGGTCAGCGGGAAATCCAGGTGGAAGACTCCTGTGTTTGTTTCCGTTTTGATCTGTTCGCGGTCGTGCAATAGGGTGAAATCCTGATCATGGAATTTGGCTTTGAAAACGACGACCAGTTTTTCATCTTTTTCGATGACCGGAAAATACCTTTCCGTAATCATCAGATTTCGAATGGCTGTTTCGCCCTTCGACAGGGGGGCTCGACGGATCTCGGTCCATAAACCATCTTTTGGAGGTTTTGAAACTACCTCGGCTCCCAAGCCAAGGGAGGAAATCAAGAAAAACGCTAGACTCAGGTGAACGCGCGCAACGTATGACATTAATTTTTACAATTTAACGCGATCTATTATGAATACAAAATGAATAATCCTTTAGGTGTCTTGAATTATAATAAGGTTGACTATTCAAGAAATCTATTGAATACTAAGCTAAAGGAGAAATTAGATGGAAATGCGTATTCGTTTTCCGGGAAATAAACGCGTGAATGCTGAGTTTGACGGCTACACAGTAGCCACGGACCAGCCGGTGGATGGGGGAGGTGAGGCGAGTGCTCCGGCTCCTTTTGATCTCTTTTTGGCCTCAATCGGTACTTGTGCCGGCATTTTCGTTCTCGGATTCTGTCAGAAAAGGGGCATTTCGACGGACGGCCTTGAGCTTCTCCAGAAAATGGAGTGGGATCCTGTGAAGCATCTGGTTTCAAAAATCAAGCTGGAGATCCAGGTCCCCAAAGACTTTCCGGAAAAATACCGGGAGAGTCTGATCAAGGCGGCAAGCCTCTGCACCGTCAAGCGACATATGCATGAGCCGCCGGAATTCGAAGTCGTGACCGAAGTGAAAGAATGAGTACTTCATTTCTCGGTCTTTTTGGAGCGGGGTTGCTGACTTTTCTCTCTCCCTGCGTCTTACCGCTGATTCCCATTCTGCTTGCCAGTCTTCTGGTGGGGGATTCAACCGCACGGCAGCGGCTTTTGAGCGCTTCCTGGTTTGTCGGCGGTTTTACACTGGTTTTCGTGCTCATGGGACTCAGCATTCCCTCGCTTACGGGCGTGCTTGGATCGTCAAAACCCTGGTTATTGCTGATCGCAGGGTTGATCCTGTTTCTTTTCGGCCTCAAGCTCATGCACGTGCTTCCGGAGTTCAAAATCTTCGGCTGGATGAACCGTTCTCTGCACCTTCCGGATTTTTCCCAGAAACTCAGAGCAAAACTTCCGCGAGGTCTGCATGGCCTGCTCTTCGGTGCGCTATTTGGCCTCAGCTGGACGCCTTGTGTTGGGCCAATCCTGGGAGGAGTTTTGACCTATGTCGCTTCCAAGGAGGCAACCCCTTTCGCAAGCGCCATGATGCTCCTGCCTTTTGCGCTTGGAATCGGTTTACCCATTCTTGTGATTGCCTGGGCTGCGGACCGGGTTACCCCGTTCTTGAACCGATTGAAGAGACACCTTGGAAAGATCGAATATGCCGTTGGCTTTGGACTCGCGTTTTTCGGGCTCTACGTCGCCAATCAGGGGCGCATGTTGTCCGTCGAGTCGGTGCGGGCATCTGAGGATGGTTCCGCAATCGTCACTGCTGTGGACCATAAGGGTTCATCTCTTGTGTTGAACTCGGAATCCAGGAGTCTTGCGAGACTTGTGTTTTTCTATTCGAGTACCTGTCCGATCTGTCATGTGATGGAAGAGTACCTGCCCGCTCTTGAGGAAGATTGTTCCAGGGAGAATTTTGAACTCATCCGGGTCAATGTGGATCAGCCCCAGAATTCTTTTGCTGCCCGGAGTTTTAATGTGAAGGCAGTGCCCACCACGAGTATACTTAATGATCGGGGCGATGAGGTGGTTCATCTGGTAGGCTATCAGACGCAATCACGGTTGCTGGATGCTCTGCGGACCACATCCAAACTGAGTTGCAAAGCGGCGCTTCCGCTTTTCCCCAAAGGCACTGAACCGGTCATGAATTCCCAATGTGGTGGAGCCGCCGATCCCTGTTAGGTTTTTGGAAGAGAAAGTTACAGCACGATGAGCTTTATAAAAAAAATCTGGGTATTTCTGGCTGTAACAGCATTTCTCTCGATCACTGCAGTGACCGCGATAAAATTGGGCAGGTTTTCTTCCGAGAGGAGTCAGGCCCGGGCGAAGGATCCCTGGGCATCCGTGACCAGACAGAAGTCACATATGGATCATTCCCGTCTTTTTCAGAAACCGTTTGCCACTCCTCAAGCTGTCACAGCCCGTTGTTTGGAGTGTCATCCGAAAAGTGCTGACGATCTTATGAAAACGGCGCACTGGACCTGGCTGAGCAGCAAGACCACGGTTGCTCAATCCGGGAAGACGGTCTGGACTGGAAAGAAAAACCTGATTAATAACTATTGCATCAGCATTATCGGAAATTGGGCAAGCTGCACGCAATGCCATGCTGGCTATGGCTGGAAAGACAGTGGTTTTGACTTTACGGATAAAAATAATATCGATTGCCTGGTTTGCCATGATGGCTCCGGCACTTACGCCAAAGGGAAAGCAGGTATGCCCAAGCCGTCGGTGGATCTGCTTGCTGTTGCCAAAAACGTGGCGAGTCCTTCTCGCGAGAATTGCGGAACCTGTCATTTCTACGGTGGCGGCGGTTTGGGTGTGAAGCACGGGGATTTGGATTCGAGCCTGGTGAATGCCCAGGCAGATCTTGACGTGCATATGGGGAAACATCACTTCCGGTGCACCGAATGTCACAAAACCGAACACCATCTGGTTTCAGGGAAATTCAATTCCACCTATGATTCAGACATGGCCGTTCAGCGGGTGACTTGCACTGATTGCCACGCGCAAAAACCCCATGGCTCAGAGCGCCTCAATTCCCATACGGATGCGGTGGCCTGCCAGACCTGTCATATTCCGACGTACGCGCGGATAGTTCCTACCAAAATGTTCTGGGATTGGTCGGCGGCCGGCGATTCCGGACGCAAGGAGAACGCGCACGAGTACCAGAAAATCAAAGGCAGCTTCAAATATGAGCAGGAGATCATTCCTGAGTACGGCTGGTTCAATTTGCAGATGGAACGTTATCTGATGGGAGACAAATTTGATCCTGCACAGGAAACACAGCTGAATGCTCCCAAGGGGAATATTCGGGATAAAACGGCAAAAATCTGGCCTTTCAAAATTCATCGAGCGGTTCAGCCCTATGATAAAAAATTAAAGCACCTCCTGCCGCCGGTAACAGGCGGAGAAGGCGGGTATTGGCAGGAGTTCAACTGGGACAAAGCTTTGCGTCTGGGAGCAAAAGAATCGGGCCTGGAGTACAGCGGAACTTACGGTTGGGCCAAGACCAGCATGTACTGGCCGCTTTCCCATATGATCGCCCCTGCGGCAGCTGCATTGAAATGTCTGGATTGTCATACGACCGGAAGCCAAGGCAGCGGCCAGGGCCACGGAAGAATGAATTGGAAAGCTTTGGGGTACGAGGGTGATCCCCTGACGGGAGGCGGGCGCAGAATTGGCGGTCTGCTCGAGCAGGGGGCTCGAAAATGAGCTTTTTTTTATTACTGATGATCTCTTTCAGTTTTCGGGCGGAAGCCGGAAGCACCATTCTGCATCCCGCAGTTCAGGCACTGGATGAGGCGGGATTACCCGTTAAATCCGGCAGAAAAATGTCTGAAGAGCGGTCCTGCGGGAAATGCCATGACATCGGTTTCATCAGGAGCCACGGTGCGCATTTCAAAGGTTCAACGAAGGTCGCCTGCCTTCAATGTCATGCGAAGCCGGATTCAGCTTCTGAAGTTCTCATGGTCAATACTCTGGGTGCCCCGCAGAATGCCAATTGTGGTGCCTGTCACGGAATTTCAGGAACCGCTGGAACTCTCGAAATTCCGGCAAATTATGGCGAAGTGGATTTTACGGAACCCAGCGGCCTGCAACATTACGGATTGACCTTGAAAACGGGCGAAATCATTTCAAGCCAGCTTCCTTCTGTTTCGGCTCTCAATTTGAAGAACAAAGCGCAGCTCGATTCCCCTTGGGATGTGCACGCGGCCAGAGGCCTCTCCTGCATCAACTGTCATTACACTTTCAATGGTCCCAAAATGGCAGGTTCTCGCCGCAAAGATCTCGGTCATCTGCGGTTTGACCCGCGAATGGTTTCTTTGGCCGAATACATTCGCAGGCCTGATCATTCCTTTGCTCCACCCGCCTGTGAGTCCTGTCACAATGCGCAGATCATTCATGAAATGATTCCGTATAAAGAGCGACACCTGGCCGTACTGGCATGCCAAAGCTGTCACGTGCCGGAGCTTCATGGGCCCGCACTGCAGTCAATTGACCAGACAGTGGCTGTTCCAAATGGAAAGGCCCTGCTGAGATTCCGGGGAGTGCAGACTGATTTACGAGCGTCAGCCATGAATACGAGATATTTGGAAGGGTACAGGCCATTCCTCCTTGCCGAAATAAAGCCGGGGGTCGGTCCGCGGCTGGCGCCTTATAATCTGATTACGCGCTGGTTCTGGAGTTCCGAGAGCAAGGAGGTATCTCCTGAGATCATCCGGGCCGCTTTTTCGGTTTCAGAAGCCGGTCTTTTTGCGCCCGAAGTTCTCCGTCTCTTGGATCAGAATGGCGATGGAACATTGGATTCTCGTGAATTAGTTCTTGATACCCGGGAGAAAGTCGAGTTCATTCAAGCCCGGTTGAAAACTCTCGGCGTCAAAGAACCGCTCATTCGGGGCGAAGTTTCCGCACACCCGGTTCAGCATGGCATTCAGCGCGGCAAGACCGTACTTCGGAACTGCAATTCCTGTCACGAGCAGGGTTCGCGGTTGGAACAGAGTATTGTCCTTTCGGAGCAGCAGCCCTTTGGTGCCTGGATAACAAAAGCGGCAGGTCAAAAAGGTCCCGATTTCGAAGTTCAGCAGCTGCGGGTGGCGCCTCTTTTTTCAGGTTTGTATATTTTCGGAACAAGCCGCAGCCCATGGGTAAACCGAGCAGGCCTTTCTTTCTTCCTGTTAACATTGCTGGGGGTGATTATTCATGCGGGAGCCCGTTTCATCGCTTCACGATCCGCAAAAGCCTGCGAACTGCCGACTACCCCTGTCTATATGTATTCAGTTTATGAGCGGCTCTGGCATTGGCTTACGGCTCTAGGGATTCTCATGCTGATTGTGACTGGATTTGACATCCATTACGGCGGCAAGTTCCTGGGTTTTTTCAGCTCGGTGCTGGCACACAATGCCTTGGCTTGGGTTTTTTTGGCGAATGCTTTCCTCGCGCTCTTTTATTATCTGGCGAGTGCCAAAATCCGCCAATTCGTTCCCGAGCGGAAAGGTCTGCTCTCAAATACCGTGGCCCAGATCAAATATTACACTTCCGGAATCATGAAGGGTGCGCCGCATCCGAAGAAGAAGACCGCAGAGGAGAAGCTCAATCCTTTGCAGCAGTTGACCTATCTTCTGCTGCTGAATCTGTTATTGCCGGTTCAGGTAATAACCGGGATTCTCATCTGGGGTGCAGGGAAATGGCCGGACATCACGGCGACAACCGGTGGTCTGCCGGTCCTGGCGCCGATTCATCTGCTGGGTTCCTGGCTATTTGTTTCGTTCCTGATCCTGCATGTGTACCTGACCACGACAGGACGGACCCCTCTTGCCAATATCAAAGCGATGTTGACCGGCGTTGAGCATCTGGAAGGAGACTCCAAGTGAGTGAAATGAAGAAAGATCCGAAACCCTATTTGGACCCGTATATCTCAGGAGCATTGCTGGGAGTGGTCCTTTTCGCGGCATTCTTCCTGACTGGCAACGGCCTCGGCGCTTCCGGGGCGCTGAATCGCCTTGAGATCGCGCTAGTTAAACTGTTTTCGCCCGGTCATGTGGATTGCGTCACTTATCTTGCGAGCATGGGAGCCGGTGATTTGAATCCGCTCGACAGCGGACCCGTGTTCATGCTGCTCGGTACTTTTCTCGGCGGAATGATTTCGGGCATTTTCAACAGGCGTTTCAAAGTGGAATTGAGGAAAGGGCCGCGGATTTCGAATCGCAACCGCATTGTATTCGCTCTTCTCGGTGGCATCATCATGGGGTATGGCGCGCGATTGGCACGCGGCTGCACTTCCGGACAGGCTTTGAGCGGGGGCGCGGTTCTATCGGTAGGGAGCTGGGCCTTCATGTTTTCTGTTTTCATCGGGGGCTATCTGCTGGCCTTTTTTGTTCGGAAGCTTTGGACCTGAGGGAGGAGATTGTATGGCACCTTTTGATCTGGTACCGCTGGTCGGCAAGGGTTTTGGTTATGCACTCTTTGGTCTGGTAGGCGTGGGCTTTGGCGCGATTCTCGAGATGGCCGGCTTTGGTGATTCTCGCAAGCTCGCTGGACAATTTTATTTGGGAGAAATGACCGTGCTGAAGGTCATGTTCACCGGGATCATCGTTGCTTGCCTGCTGATTTTTCTATCATCTTCTTTGGGCATCCTGAATTTTGATGCGATCGCGGTGAATCCGACCTATCTCACGCCTCAGATTGTCGGTGGCTTGATCATGGGGGTGGGCTTTATCATAGGCGGCTTCTGCCCGGGCACTTCGGTGGTGGCTTTCTCCACTTTGAAGCTGGACGGACTGGCTTTTCTGATAGGCGTGGTTCTTGGAATAGGCGCTTTTGGCGAATCAGTCAGTTTATTTGACGAATTTTACAATAGTGCGTTCATGGATCGTTTTCTATTATCCGATTGGATGGGCGTGAGCATTGGCATAGCTGTTGTTCTGGTAATTCTGCTGGCAGTTGCGATGTTCTATGGTGCGGAAATTCTGGAGCGGGTCTTTGGAGACAAGATCCCGCTCAAAAGGATTCAGTTCCTTCCTCAAAATCGTTGGAAGCTCCTGGGCTCCGCCGCACTGCTGGGAACGGCATTGCTGATTCTGGTGATCGGCCAGCCCACACCCGAGCGCAAATGGGTTCAGATGAGCGCGGTGGAAGGAAAACGACTCCTCGACCGTGACGTTCAAATCCACCCGGCTGAGCTCCTCAATACGATGAATGATGGCACACTCTATACGCGGATTCTGGATGTTCGAACTGAAAGTGATTTCAATCTGTTTCATATCGAAGGCGCCCGTTCCGTAGCTCTGGCCGATCTGGTGGATTCTCAGTACGTGGAGACACTCAAGCGCGTCCCAAAAAACACGGTGCTCGTGCTGGTTTCAAATGGTGAACAGTTGGCCACAGAGGCCTGGAAGCTCTTGCGCGCCCAAGGTGTTTTGAACCTTTACCTTCTTGAAGGCGGAATCAATGGATGGCTAGATACCTTCAGTCATTCCCTCATGCTTGATTCAGCTCTTGTCCGTGGCAATGGCAGCAATGAAGATGAGAAGTTACATTTTGCATTTACCAAGGCTCTCGGAGGTTCTCATCCGGTCTCAAATCCCATGCTCAGAATTCACGGATTTGAATCTGCCGCCAAGTACCAGCCCAAGATCAAGCTTCAGACCAAGAAGTTCATTGCTGGGGGCTGCGGCTAAGTACTGGTAATTCAATCTGTAATACACTTTCAAGGCGCTCTTGATTCCATTGACAAGAATCGGTCTCCCCGCTTATGAGTGTAAGCATACTTAAATAGATGGTTTTTCTGCCCGGGAGGCGAAATGGAAGATTCTAGAGGGTCGGATTTTGTCGAAAAATTTTATTTGAACTGCGGCTTTGCCACGCGCTGCTTGCATGCCGGTGAGCATGTCGGACAACCCCAGTCGGCAACACATACCGGGGCGATTTACCAGACCTCCACCTTTGTTTTCAAAGATGTGCAGGAAGGTGCAGACGTTTTTGCCGGCCGGAACAAGGCCGGATATTCCTACACCCGCATGGGCAATCCCACGGTGAAGTTGCTCGAAGCCAAGGTGAATTCGCTCGAAGGCGCGGAAATTAAAAAGCGGAACCCGGAAATCTGTGTGTCGACCCAGGCTTTCTCCTCCGGAATGGGAGCGATTTCGACCGTATTGATGGCACTCGCGAGCCAGGGTGACACGATCATTTTCGGAAACGTCCTGTATGCCGCGACCGAACATCTGGCCAACAATGTATTGAATCGTTTTGGAATTCATTCTGTGGGCGTGGATACAACGGATCTGAAAGCGGTTGAAGCAGCACTTCATCAATATCCCAAAGCGCGTGCGCTCTTCGTCGAAACACCCACCAACCCTTTGCTTGCTGTTTCGGACATTGCGTCCATCTCCAGGCTGATTAAAGCCATCAATCCGAAAATCGCGCTCGTCGTGGACAATACCTTCGCCACTCCTTATCTCCAGCGCCCGCTGGAGTTCGGTGCTGATGTGGTCGTGCACTCGACGACTAAATACATCTGCGGTCACGGAACCGTCGTGGGAGGACTTGCGACGACGGCCAACGACGCGATCAAAGATTCCATTTACACCGTCCTGAAAGACGTCGGGGCCAATCCCAGTCCGTTCGACACCTGGTTGGTGAATCTCGGTCTCAAAACTCTTCCGATGCGAATGGATAAGCACTGTTCCAACGCCATGCAGGTCGCCCGCTTTCTTGAGAACCATTCCAAAGTCGCGAAAGTCTATTACCCGGGCCTGGAAAGTAGCCCCTATCATCAGCTTGCCAAAAAGCAGATGAAGGACTTCGGTGGAATGATTTCCTGCGAACTCAAGGGTGGGCTGGATTCCGGTAAGAAGATGATGGACAACATCCATCTCTTCACTTTAGCCGTGTCGCTCGGCAGTGTGGATTCCCTGATTCAGCATCCGGCGTCGATGACTCACGCTTCCGTACCGAAGGAAAAACGTGAAAAAAGCGGGATCTCCGATGGTCTTGTGAGACTTTCGATTGGCGTTGAGGATCCTCAGGATCTGCTCGCCGCCCTCGAGGAAGTATTAAAGAAAGTCTGATCGAAAAATGGAGAGCAGTCCCGGGTCATGAGCATGGACCGGCGCGCCTACCTATTTTTTTTCGAACGGAATAAGAATGTCTCATCAAGGAGAACTTATGAGACTACGAAAAATTGGCATTGTCGCGGCAATTGCGGCCACATTCATCGCACCGGATGCTTCCGCCAGCAGTGCACTGCGCGAAGCGCTGGCGCAGTATGAAGGCAAGTACGAAGTGCAGAGCTGTGATGCGAACGGTAGTCTTTTGCATCCCGGCCATACCCCTATAGTGATCTCAGTTGATGAACCAAATGCAGCGGAGGCGCCTTTCATCTTGCGAGTCGATGGGGGGGAGGGCTTCGTGATCAAGGATTTCACTGAATCCGTGATTACTGATAAAAAACGGGCAGACCACACCTGCGTCAAAGAGAAATATGAGTACCGTCTCGAGGCCGGCATCTTCACCGTGAGCGGTAATAAACGATACTTTGATCGCGTTTTATGCCTGCTGGAACGAAAGAACAGGGAAGAACAGAAGGATTATCAGTTGAGGCTTGAAGGGAATGCAATCCATGAAAGTTATCGGCAGGCCATTGGAGCAGTGGTGATGGAAGGGACCTGCAAACTGGTGCGCAAGGATTGACAGCTTCAGGCGGCCTTTCTGCGTTCCTGTTCCTGAATTGGAAGTTTCTGCACAGTTTGTCTGCGATGCAGGTCCAGAAGGTAGATCAGGGCGGGGACCGTGAGCAATGCGGCAAAAAGGCAGGTGATCTCGCCGATGATCGCTATTTTTCCAAAGCTCACAAAGCCCTGGTTTCCCGCGATCAGAAGTGAGCCGTATCCAATGATCGTGGTTAAACTCTCCAGGGCGACGGCCCCTCCGGTGGTCCGCAAAGCTTTCATGATGCTGCCGGGGCCTTCCAGACGATAACGCTGAAGCGTGTTGATCGCATAGTCCACGCCAATACCAAAGGTGATGGGAATGGCAATGAAGTTTAAGAAATTGATTTTAATCACCCATTGGAAAAGAGAACCGGCAAGCCAGCTCATTCCCAGAAGCAGAGAGAGCAGGACAAAACCAGACGTCCGCACGTCCCGGAATAGAATAAGAACCAGAATGGTTACGGCCCCGGCGGCCACGAGGGTTGCGCGAGGACCGTCCCTGCGGATGGACTGTTGCATGTCCACAGTGAGCGGAAGCTGACCTACTACCGGAGCTCCTGGCTCCACGGAGTCAGTGATCTGCCGCACCTTGGAAATAAATCGGGTCTGATACGCACCGCTGCGGCTGATTTCGCGTTCAACTCTGGGCTCTACCAGCACAAGCTTGCCCGTCGTACCATTGATTTCCCGAAATCGCGCACGGATGGATTCGGGCAAGTCGGCCGCAGTAAACGGCGTGAAATTCTCCTTCTGGAGAAAGCTCCGGGCCAGACGGCGATCCCGTGGATTGAGCTGCGCCTGCAGGGCCGGAATGAGCGCGCTTCTGATTTCTCTCAGAACCTGAATTTTAGCCCGTTGCTGCCGCGGCACCAGATCACCCAGCGAGTAGATGCCGGCAAAATCACCGTTCGGACCGTCCTTCTTCTGTTCAGCTTTCAGCTTGCGGCTGATGGCTTCCGCATTCCGGATGGAGCTTGGGAGGATCACCACGGGAGAAATGTATCTTTGGAAGATTTCGTCCAGATATCGTGAATAATAACCTGATCCGGATTCAAGGCTCGTTTTGTCCCGGAGTTGGGTTGTGTCGGTCTCGAAAAGATTGTCTTGAAACTGCGTGACACTCAATACCGCGCCCACAACAAGGAGGCTTGAGAAGCTGAGTAGCAGTACGGAATACCGGCTCACGACCCACGCGTTGGTTTTGGAGAATGTTTCGGACGAGTTGCGGACCTTGTGCTGCGCGAATGGGCGGAAACGTTCGGCAAGCGTGAGTAAAACGGGTAAAACCGTATAGGCACTGATCCAGCAGCATATCATTCCGATCAGTCCTATGGTTCCGAACTGACGAAAACCCCGGAACTGGGTGGCGATCAGCGAGGCATAGGCGAGCCCCGCCGCGAGGGAGGCAATCAGAGTGGCAAGCCAGGTTTTTGTGCAAGCCGTGGTGATCGCAGTGTCGTGGGGAATCTGGCGTCGGCGTTCCTCCAGGTAACGCGCCAGAACCATGATTCCGAAGTTGATGCCGTTTCCAATAACGATCGAACCCAGGAAAGCGGAATTCGCATTCAAGTAGCCGATCAGGAAATACGAGAGGCCCAGAGCTACGGCAGTCCCCATCACCAGGCTTAAAACCAGTGCGAGAGTCGTCAACCAGTCCCGGAAGTAAATGATCATCGCGAGCAGAACCAGAACCGGAACCAGAACCGCCGAGAGCTGGAGATCGTGAAGCAGAGAATTGTTTTCTTCGATCAGATTCTGGGCGTCCCCGGTAAAGTGAATCTTGAGGTCCGGCGCGTACAAAGTCGGATTGAGTCGCAGAATCACCTCGTCTATGGAGGCGCGCAGTTTCAGGGCGTTGGAAATACCGGAAGCTCTACCGGCGATGTGCACCAGCAGGACTCTCATTTTCTGGTCGGGGCTTGCATAGAACCCGTCTGGAAAGCGGGTAAACATCGATGCCTGGGCTGAATATTTTCCCTCAATTCCTCCGATGTCCAGACGGGGTTCTGGAATCTCCACCTCTTCAAAGATCGTGAGGGGGTTTCGAAGAGCCTCTTCATAAGCCACCCGGTCCTGGATGTAATTCCGGACTTGCTTCAGATCCTCAAGATCAACAAACAGGGCGCGGCGTCTATTGAAAAATTCGAGTTCCCGGTCGATCCGGTATTCCACGCGGGAAATCGAGCCTTCATTTTTAAGTTCGTGGAGCTTCTGCGCCAAATCCATCACGAAGCGTTTGCTTGCCATGACGTGTTCGGACGTAATCAAAATTGCGAGATTGCTGCTGGATTCCAGTCTTTGGGTGACTTTGTCCAGATCCACGACACTGCGTGCGGTTTTGGGCAGAAGTTCTTCGATTCCAGTCCTGAGATTCTTGTAAAGAAGGACCGTAAAGTAAAATGCAATGATCGTCAGAATGGCAAAGAGGAATGACAGGCTCCAGTGGTGCCGGATCAACCACTTCAAGACGCGCCCCATTCCGGGGCTTGATTCAGCTTTCGTGCCATAAAATCTAGTGCAGGTGCTTCGGAAATTCGGGCGGAAAATTCAGATCGACCTCTTTTTTTTACCTGAAAATGAGCAGATAATGGGGCCCGTATGATAATTACTTCTAAGTTAATTCAGCGACTCCTGCAAATTTCGGTACTCCTGATGTTTTTCTGTCTGACGTCTTTGGCGAGCCAAACCGGCCCAGTCCTTCCTCATGTGATTTACGGGCCCGATAATCGAAAAGATTACTACGATATCCGTGATCCGGATCTCAAGAGGCTTGCGGATTCTACGCCCGCGCTGTTCCGGAAGTCGAATCTCAAATTTCAGGGGGATCGCGTTGTTTTTCCCTCCCGGAACTATGGGCAGGTCAAAAGATTATGCGCCGGAGAACCGTTCGTCACCCAGCAAGTGGCTTCCTTCTGCAGTGGAGCACTGGTTGGGCCTGATCTTGTCCTGACGGCAGGTCATTGCGTCAACTCCCAGAGCGATTGTTCCCAGGTTGCGATCGGCTTTGATTATCGGCTCGAGAAACCGGGTGACTCGGCGGGTTCTATCGCCGATCGGGATCTCTACTTTTGCAGGAAACTCGAAGCCAGAAAATATTACGTTGACGGAGTGGATTACGCGCTTCTCCGCCTGGACCGCGTGGTGAGGGACCGCGCTCCGATCCGCGTTCATGCTTCAGGACCGCTGGATAGAAAGGCTGAGCTTGCCGTTCTCGGATATCCTTCCGGACTTCCGTTCAAGCTTACGGATCAGGCAAATGTGCGCGATGTGAAAGCCGGTCATTTTATTCTCGACGCCGACACCTTTGCCGGGAATTCTGGAAGTCCGGTGATCAATGTGAGAACTCTGGAAATCGAAGGTGTGCTCGTGCGTGGAGACACCGATTATCTTTTCGACGGTGCTCGTGGTTGCTCGATCGAGAGGCATTGCACACAGAAGGGTTGTACTGGAGAAAGCGCCACGCTTGCTTCCGCACTTGCCAGAGCACTCCACGTGAAGCAGCCGCAGCCTTCAATTGAGGGCGCCACCCTGATCGCAGATGCGCTGGACGGAAAGGGTAGGGCTGATGTGCTGGTCTCAATTCCCGAGTTTTACCTGCGCAGCCAATTGGTCCTGGAGCTTTCGGCTTGGTCCCGCAGCAGCGGCCGGTATGAACTGGTGACCAGTGAGAAATTGCCCGATCTCAAAATGTATTCGCAAAACCCGGTGACATTTGGGTTTGCCCTTCCGGAGTTGGAAATGATGGCATGGGGCGGGTGCAAAGCGCAGCTTTCCCTGAAATTGGGCGCTGAAATTCTGGAAACGGATCAGATCTACATTAGAGCATTTCGTTAGTTGCTGATAAACCCGGCTCAGTTTAGACTTGGACCCATATGGAAAAGCTCTTCTCGTTCGAAGTAGTTGCCACGATTTGCTTTGGCCTGGCCATCGCCCATACGTTTGCGGTCAAACAGTTTCATCATCTCGCCTCGAAATATCCTGAGGGCTCGGTGGGAGAAAACTTTTTTCACCTTCTGGGGGAAGTCGAAGTGGTTTTTGGCGTCTGGGCGGCGATTTTCATGCTCTTTCTCGGAGCGACTCAGGGGTTTGGGGCGGTCACTGCTTACCTTGAGGGCCGAAATTTTGTTGAACCTGCATTCGTCTTCGTGATCATGACGATCTGTTCAACCAGGCCGATACTCGAATTCGCAGGCTGGCTGATTGAAAATATTTCAAAGCTTCTGCCGTTCAGGCGGTCTCTTGCCTTTTTTGTTACGGCTCTCACGATCGGCCCCATTCTGGGGAGCTTCATTACGGAACCGGCCGCAATGACCGTGACCGCATTGGTTCTGCTGGACCGGTTTTACAGGAAGAATATCTCCACTCCGCTGAAATATGCGACTCTCGGGCTGCTTTTTGTCAATATCTCGATTGGTGGCACCTTGACGCCCTATGCGGCACCTCCTGTTCTGATGGTCGCTCCCAAGTGGGGTTGGGATATCGGCTTCATGTTCACGAATTTCGGCTGGAAAGCAATGCTCGCAATTCTCGTTTCCACGAGTCTGATCGCCTATCGCTTCCGGAATGAATTCAAAGTGCTGGCCTGGCAGCCCGCGCATCGCGATGAGACACCGATCCCGCTTTGGCTGAGCGGGATTCACCTCGCCGCCCTGGCTTTGGTCGTGATGAGCTCCCATCACGTTTCAGTTTTCATCGGAATTTTTCTTTTCTTTCTGGGAATGGTGAGTGTGACCCGCGAGTATCAGATGGAAGTAAAGCTCCGCGAAGGCCTGCTCGTCGGCTTCTTCCTGGCGGGTCTTGTGGTGTTGGGCGGGCCACAGCGCTGGTGGCTGGAGCCTGTATTGACTCGCCTTCAGGCACTGCCTCTTTATCTGGGGGCGATTTCGCTCACCGCAATCACTGATAATGCTGCTTTGACTTATCTGGGTTCGCAGGTACCTTCGCTGGGTGATTTCTCCAAATACGCTTTGGTGGCGGGCAGTGTTGTCGGGGGCGGATTGACTGTGATTGCCAATGCTCCGAATCCTGCGGGTTACGGAATTCTGAATCCCGCCTTCGGCGAAGAAGGGATCAGTCCTCTTCTTCTTTTCGTGAATGCGCTGATACCCACCGTGATTTCGGCATTATTTTTCTGGCTACTTTAAAATCTTTTAATATAACTACCCGTAATTAAAGTATTTAAAAATATAGCAAATTAGTCAAGAATACGATATATCCATACAGCCTTTAGACGTAGACGGCTGAAAGGATGCTCATGGCAGGTTTGAAAGATCAATTCCGCAGTAAAATCGTGCTGCTTGCGATTCTGGTCTTTTTCGATCTGGGCATGTTCGCCAGTCTGCGAGCTGATTCTTTTGAAGAAGCTTTCCGGGCCCAGATGGCTGCCGGTAACCCGCCCGTCGCCGATTTAGTTTCGCGGGGAATCGAATTAAGGACAAAAAAAATTGTTTTCGTGGCCGGTGTTCTGAACGAAGTGGCTCGAAGCAATTTCAATGATTCACGGCGTGTGCTGAAGAAACAGTATGGGGTTCAGGACTCAACAGTCATTTTCCCAAAATCATTTATATCGATCTCCGACAATTCAGAAGCTCTGTACAAGCAATTCCTGTGGCTCCATTTCGTGTCCGGAAAACCGCTGGTCATCCTCGCTCATAGTAAGGGCGCTGCTGAAACCGTTTTGGCTTTGCTCCGGCACCCGGATCTTCTGCGCGATGGGGTTGTTGAAAAGGTGTACGCCCTTCAAGGAGCCTTGAACGGGTCCTACATCGCAGATGTGATCAACGGGAAGGGGAACTGGAAATATTGGTCGACGTTTGTCTCCACGCGGATGCCAGGTCTGCTGAATCTAGGGACGGAAAACGCGCGAAAAGTAATCGGAGGCGCCATCGCTGAAGCAAGTGCAGAAGAACGGGCTGTGATCAACGGCAGGCTGTTCTTCATCCGCTCGGTAGAAAATCCCTGGCAATCCATATTTTATATGGTCGGTACTAATTTGTACCTGACAAAAAATTACGGCGAAAATGACGGAGTTCTTCTAAGTCAGGACCAGCTTCTCCCGGAGTTGGGGACGGATCTCGGAGTCGTTCACGATATTGATCATACGGATTTCGTCATGTCGTTTCCGCATTCGGGCGCCTTGAGGAGAACTCGGACGGCCTTCACCCATACCTGGATCAGATACATTCTCGATGAAGTGGAAGCTCTCCCGGCTGCTCCGAGTGGCGAGTCAGTTGCACCGGATACTTCTCCATAAACGCTCAAAGCGGAAGGGAGATCCTATGGCTGATCCCATGGAAAACGAGAATCTGGAAAACCAGAATATCAAGCACACGGAGGGAGCAGAAATGCCTGACACGACCGTCGCTGGGCAGGTTTATTCACGGCTGCGTGCGGATCTGCCGGCTTTCGTCGCCTTTGTCAGTTCCCGAGCCGTGTTGCTTCCCGTGCTTTTGGGGGGAGCGGCGGCAGGCGTGGGTTACTTTGCTTATCGCCGCGCGAAACAAAGCAGTCCCGCTCACAAGATCAAGAGCTTTCTCCGGGCTACCTGATCATCAATAGCTCGTAAAGCAGTTCGCACAGTCGCCGGTGGCGTTCAGGTTCCGGACAATCTGGTCGCTGTGGATCAGCCTTCGTACAATTGACATGACCATGACCGCATCGGGTTTTGTGCCTGCATAGCCATCTTCGTCCGTGCCAAAGATGAATTTCTGGGTTGGATCGGGGAGCAGGGTGCGCAGCGGGGTTTTCCAGTATTCGATGTTCTTACAGGAATAGAGATAAATGATCTGTCGTCCGGGGGAAAAGGTCGTCCGGCGCAAATCCGTGTCCATGCCTGGAATGTTCTTCGTGTAGGCATCCGCCGGCAAATTCGAAGAAAATGATTTCTGCCCCCGGTATTGATATTGGTAATTCCAGCCGCCCAGAATCACGTTCAGCGGGGGGTAGCGGTCCGTCAGCAGCATGGGTTCCTGAAGGAAATACGGATTTCGCGTGTCAACTTCGATTTTTTTGTAAACGTTGCCCATTCTGAAATAATTGGTGAAGCTCCCGAAGGCGGGCCCGCGGCCGTATCTCGAGTGTCCGTTGTAAAGAACGACTTCGTGGTTGGCAAAGGCATTAATGAAGCTCTCCCGGTCACCGCCGACGGTGATCCGGTATTTAATATTCCGATTCAGGTCGGTGAAGCGGATCTTCTGGTCCTTGAGTTGCCAGTTGCCGGTGCGGAGGCCATAAGCCGAGGCGAGAGAGAGCATCATATTGTATAGGGATGTTGCGCGATTTGGGGACCAGGCTTCGTAACCATAGCCGATGTACAGGGTCACTTCTCCATCACGGGCAAAGTCCTCATAAAACGGTTGAAGATCCCCAGCGAGCGGCTTAACCCTTTCAACGGGCGCTGTTGTGATTTCTCGGCTCCATGCACTGGAGCGATCTTCGAACTGTTCCAGGAAATCATATTGTTCAGCGAGTGCTGTGGTTGCGCTCAAAACCAAAGTTCCCGCGAGGAAGAGCAGGTGAAACCGGGTATCCGGAAGTATAGTTCTCATAGCGCCGGAATCTAGTGAATAACGCGCTGAATGCGCAAGGGACCAGGCGGCAGAAAATCCGGGGCCTTACCGCCTGGGTTCGTAAGCCTGGATACGTGTAAGAAGCTCCTCAATTTTGAAAGGTTTTGAAATCCAGCCCGCTGCACCTATATCCTTTGCGCGCTGTTCGGCATTGGCCGCTGCTGTCATGACCACAATCGGTACCGGAGTCCTGTAATTCTCGTGAAATTCAGCCGCAAATTGCCAGCCGTTCATGACGGGCATGATCATGTCCAAAAGAATCAGATCAGGCATTCCTTCCCTTTTTAGGCGCTCCAGAGCACTTGCGCCATCTGTAGCAGTGCGCACAAGATAACCCTCGAGTTCCAGAAAAGTAGAAACTGCAAAAAGAATATCTTCGTCATCCTCGATAACCAGGATCGTTTTCGGATGTGTGTCACTCATGGCTTGACTCCGGGGGAATGGGTAACTCGAAATAGAACGTACTTCCTTTACCTTCTTCGCTGGTCACGTTGATAGTTCCACCGTGAAGCTCAATGATACGTCTGGAGACGGAGAGCCCCAGGCCCAGGCCACTGGTGCGGACGGTTTCGTTGGAGGTGCCGCGCGAAAAGGCCGAGAAAATTGATTCCTGGTTTTTTCGAGAAATACCAGGACCCTGATCGATGACGGAAACCCGGAGCGCAGAAGGAAGAATATAGAGTTTGATCCGGATCGTGGTTTTTGTCGGGGTGTATTTCACCGCATTATCCAGAAGATTGGACAGGACCTGGTTGATGCGGATCGGGTCGACTGTCATTTTGACGGGCTGCTCTGGTTTTTCGAAAATAAACTGACGACTGGGTGCCTGAACCTGAAACTCAGCAACTGATTCATCAATCAGTTTTGGAATATCGGTGGGAACACGGCGCAGGACCAGAATTCCCTTTTCCAGACGCGAAAGGTCCAGAAGATCGGCCACCAGAGCGGCGAGTCGGTCTGCGGGAGCTTTGAGTTTCTTGAGAATGGAGGAGTCAGGTGGGATCCCCCTTTCAAATTGTTTGTTGGCCAGTTGAAGAAGCAAGGAAAGCGAGGTGATCGGGGTGCGCAATTCATGGGCTGCAATGTCAAGGAAGTTTGCCTGTGCTCTGGCCGTGGCCTCTGCATTGGTCTTGGCCTCTAATAATGCCTGAGCTGAATGTTTGCGCTCGGTGATTTCAGTAATAAAGCCGTGCCAGATGATTGCGCCATCGGATTCTCGGAACGGGGAAGAGTGCCCTTCAACCCAGATCTCACCCCTTTTAGAATTCAAAATGCGAAATTCCTCACGCCATGGCGACATTGTTTTTGCGGATATATCTATGGATTTTTTTACACGTTCCCGGTCGTCCGGGTGGACGCGTTCGAAAACCAGCTCACCATGCTCGAGTACCTCGGCCTGGGTGAGCTGAAAGAAGCTCTCCCAGGTGGGGCTCACATACGGCAGAGTGATGGTTCCATCAGGTCGTAAACAAAATGAAGTGAGTGCCCCGGGCGCCGTTTCTGCTATGACCGCAATCTTCCGTTCGAGTTCATGTCTTCTTTCTTCATTCTGTTCCGCGTTTTTGCGATCACTGATGTCCCGGGTGATCGCAAGAAGGGCGTGGACTTGGCCCTTTTCATCCCTGAGTGGTCCAGCATTTGTTTCGAGCCATCTTCGGGTGCCTTTTCGTCCGGTGATTTCATACTCGAGCTTGCCACTCTGGCCATTCAGGACGTTTTCATTCAAGGCTGCGAAATTTTGCCGATATTGTGGTTTTACGAAGTCAAAAAGTGAGTATTTCTGGGCTTCGCCCAAGGAATCCACCTCCAACATGGCGAGTCCCGCTTTATTCATTTCAAGAATTTTTCCGGTTTGATCCAGCACCTTCACGCATTCTGGTTCACTCTCGATAATGGTCCGCAGGCGCTGTTCACTTTCCAGTAGGGCCATTTCAGTGCGCTTGCGATCGGTGATGTCGCGTCCTTCGGGGATGAGATAGATGATTTCTCCCTTATTATTGCGAACGGGTTGAATTGTGAAGTCGATGTAAGCAATGGCTCCGTTGCGATCGATATGAGTTGCTTCAAAACGGTCGAGCTGTCCGTTGGCTGCGGTCTGAATGCTCTTGCGCAGTCGCTCCTGCAATTCGGTGGAATGGGCCCACCAAGGAGTTTTCCAAAACGGTTTTCCAAGGAAATCTGATTGCTTTTGAACGATGAATTCCCGGGCTTGCCGGTTGATCCGGACTACAGTACCGTTGGGCTCCAGCAGGCCGGCCAGTTGGAAGGAATTCTCGAAGATCACGGTTAAAAGAGCATGACTTTCGTTGATTCGGGTCTCTGCAACTTTGCGATCGGTGATATTGTCGAAAATCATGGCCACATGCCCCGGCATGGGACTGTAAATCGAAAATGAAAACCAGCGCCGCAGATCAGGAATTTCTGTTTCGAAAATCTCAGGGGTGCCACCTGTTGAAACGCGGGCAAAAGTTTCCATTAGTGTGGGGTTGGTCTCTTTGATTCGAGGTGCAATTTCGGTCAGTTGCTTTCCTTTTGCATTCTTCACGCCGGTTAAGCGCTCAAATGCGGAATTGGTATCCCGGAAAACGAGATCCTGCGGGCGGCCTTTGCGGTCAAATATCATTTCACAGAGCGCAAATCCATGCAGCATGTTCTGAAGCAGGAGTGCGCGGAGTGCTTCATCTCTTCTTTGGAGTTTTTCGCGTTGAAGCTGGAACGTCCTTTTCTGCAGAATCGTGATCAATGACGTGATCGCAACTCCGATCATCACAAAGATCAGAATGACAAGCGCTTCGGCCGGAGTTGAAAGTTTAAAATTGTAGGCAGGTGCGAAGAAAAGAAAAATGGATGTCACGGCACAAGTAACTGTTGTTGCCAGGCCAGCGGGAAGACCTCCGTAAAGTGCGGAAAGGATGACTGTCGGATAAAGAAGAATAAATTGGTTGGGCCCGATCCAATGCCAAAGTGACCACTGTAAGCCTGTGCCCAGTGCTCCTGCCAAAACACCCAGGCAAATACGGACAAAGATTGATTTCATTTCAAACCCGCCTCGTGCGGCAGCGGCAATATCCGGCGAATGCTCGAATTTTCGAGTTCCTGTGATGCACGTTCTTCTTTTACATGGCAGTCCTTGGCCAATGCAATTGGAATTGAGCGCTTATTTTGAACTGCAGAATACCACGGGGTTCCAGGCCTGACCTGATCCCTTAATCGAAATTGAATTACTGGAATAGATTGAACCATTCAGAACGCCGCTTCCACCAATTGAGGCACCCCGCAGAAGACCAACGAAGGTGCCGGAGATTTTACCACCGCCAGCCAGTTGGATGGCTTTGCCAGCACCGATCGCGTTAAAGACCACGTTCTTGGCTTGCACGCCGTTTGCCAAAGCGATCGAGGCGTGGCCTGTGACGCGAATTTCTCCGGAAATATTGATGACAAAAACATCAGAGGCTGTGCCATCCAGAACGAGTTGTTGTGTGGCGCTCAGGTGTAGATCGCCGGGAATTGAGATCACGTTGAGCTTTCCATTTCCCATGATGGTTTTGCTTCCCGTGATGCCCGAGATTTCCTGAGTCGGTTTGAGTAAACTCAAACCATTTATGTAATTCAGGATTTCCCTTTCGATCGTATTATCAACTTGGAAGAGTTGACTGGAGGGTACGCCCACAACAATCGATGAGGCCGGGTCGTAATACACCGGACCATTCACTTGTGCATTCCCACCGACGGTTAAACGGGTTTTTTCGAAGATGACGATGCTGCCGTGCAGATCAGAATTTCCCTGCATCACCACGCTTGCGTTGGAGAAGGCGACGATTGCCGCAGGAGACGGCATGCATCCGATATTGTCCACGCTTCCGGTATCGGGAATTACATAGGGGAATACGGTAGGAGTAGGAGTGGGTGTTACTGACGGAATGATTGCAATATCCGGCAGCACGCTTGAAGTCGGAAGAGGAATCACGGTTGAAGTCGGTTGTGGAATCACAGTTGAAGTCGGTTGTGGAATCACAGTTGAAGTCGGTTGTGGAATCACAGTTGAAGTCGGTTGTGGAATCACGGTTGAGGTCGGTTGTGGAATCACAGTTGAAGTCGGTTGTGGAATCACAGTTGAAGTCGGTTGTGGAATCACAGTTGAAGTCGGTTGTGGAATCACAGTTGAAGTCGGTTGTGGAATCACAGTTGAAGTCGGTTGTGGAATCACATCGCCTGGCAATGTGGTTGGAATCGCATTTTCGGCCGGATCACCCGCAGCCTGAATTCCAGGTGCGACGTCCTTGACGTCGGCCTCAGTTATTTTTCCCGACTTCTGTGGAAGGGGCGCTAGGTCGTAACGCTGCTCGCATCCGACCAAGGAAATGAAAAGCATTCCCGAAAGCACAATAGGCAAAGACGTGTTGAATTTCCCCATATGAAAGTCCCCCGCTTACTTTAAAGGTTACGTTATCTTGACTCGTTACGTCAAGTATTAATAAACCTATGATTATTGATAGTTATGGACGTAGAATGGCGTTGTTGCGTAGTCGTTCCCAGGAACGGGGGCAGCACCAGGGTACACTATGTGGCAAAGACCGCACCGTCCTCGCTGATCTCAAGAATGTGATAACCACCACTTAGAAATTTTCGTACTGGAACGCCGGACGCTTCCCAGAGGTTAGTCAGGACGTACTCAGCAACACGCTTAAAGTCCTTACCGAAGGCCACGATGCGGGTGAACACGAGATGATCCCAGAAGCCACGTTTTGCGCTCGCGGGCACATCCTGGCCTTGAGAGCGGGGAAGACCGTAGCCCTTTCTTGCACCGGTGACAATCATCGCAATGCCTCCAGATAGCTCCCGAATAAATCCCTGCCAATCTGAACGAGACTTGGCGCGGATGAGCAGGTGTAAGTGATTTCCGACGTTTGCGTATCGATAAATTGAGACGTCCCAGCGCGTTTTCAACCGGTCCATGAGATTGTGAATGTGATTGCAGTGACTTGGACTCAGCATGGAAAATTGCCCACGCGCTTTAGAGGATCTTAGTACAACGTGTAGGGCCTGTTTCGGATCAAAAGGACGCCGAGCTTTGCGCCGGTTCCTGGTGTGTTCCCCGCCATGAGCCTGTAATTTCGTCTTGGAATTATACCCCGGAAAAAAAAGCTGATTTTGCAGTCTTTTTGACATAGTCAACCCTCCTCAAATATTGGGGCAATGGTTTAATTAGGCATATATGTGAAGTTACGTAAATGAGCAAGGTCAATTATGGAGTCCAAAACTGGAAGCAATACATTCGCAGGATAATTCATCGCGGCAAAGTATGCAGGGGTTGAAAAAATCCTGCGGCCGGCATCCGCCACATGCCACATGCCTCAATTCCTCGAAGCAATGACGCAGCAACGCCTACGGAAAAATGTGCTAAGGTCATCAGCATGGAGAATTTCAATATCCATTGGTTCAGACGGGATCTGCGCTTGGCAGGCAACTCCGCACTCCAGTGGAGTGCTCATAAATACCAAGGCCGGGTGCTGGGCATCTTCTGTATTGACCCGGTGATTCTTGCTCGCCCCGATTTTTCGGTGAATCGATTTGGATTTTTTCTCGAGGCGCTCAAAGCTCTTCGTCTGGAATTTCAGGCGACAGGGGGAGAGCTGCTGGTCATTGATGACGGCCCCGAACGGGGGTTTACGCGGGTGCTGTCTGTTTTAAAGGAGCACGGAAGTCTTCCCGAAAGTATTTCGTGGAATCGCGACTATGAGCCTTTTGCTCTCGATCGGGATTTACGCGTCAAGAGCTTGTGCGAGTCCCGTTTCGGAATTCAGGTCCATACCGAAAGGGATCATCTTTTAATTGAGCCCCACGAGTTGGAAAAAAAATCAGGCAAAGATCCGTTCTACCGGATCTACACACCTTTCGCGCGCAGCTGGTTTGAGCTTTACTGCAAGGACGAAGTGCAGGATAGGATTAGAAACCAGAGTTCCCGCAAACCTCCGCGTCTTTCACTGAAGTGGTCGGAGCTCCTGGGCCGTCGCAAGCTCGGTGCAGAAAAGTTGCCAGACAAGTTGGAATTCTGGCGATCCCGGATTGCACCGCAGCTGACGATTTCGCTCCCGCCCGCCGGCAGTCGTGCAGCTCAACGGCGGCTGGCATTGTTCAAGAAACGGGCGCTGGAGGATTACGCAACAGGCCGTGATTTCCCGGACCGTGATGGAACCTCGCGGCTGTCGATGGATCTCAAAAACGGATCGCTCACAATCGCACAAGTGATTGCAGAGCTGAAGCTCGAAAACTGTCGTTTCCAGGAAAAGAGTGACCGTTGCAGCTTCCTGAAGCAATTGGTCTGGCGCGAATTTTATTATCACATCCTTGTTCATTTTCCTGAGGTGGAGCGGCACTCCTTTAATCCCAAATACGAAAAGCTCAAATGGCGGAAAAATGATTCTGCTTTCAGGGCCTGGACAGAAGGCCTCACCGGTTATCCGATTGTGGACGCAGGCATGCGGCAGCTCAAAGCGGAAGGTTGGATGCATAATCGCGTTCGTATGATCGTAGCGTCTTTTCTGACGAAAGATCTCCTGATCTCCTGGCGGAGAGGGGAGGAGTACTTCATGAAGAACCTTATCGATGGCGATCTGGCATCTAATAACGGAGGGTGGCAATGGGCTGCCTCCACCGGTTCTGATCCTCAGCCGTATTTCAGGGTTTTCAATCCTAAATTGCAAGGTGAGCGTTTTGATCCGGAGGGACGCTACGTCAAGAAATATGTTCCTGAATTGCAAAGCCTGGGGCCCCGCTTCATTCATGAACCGGGTAAGCGGCGTCCTGTGAATTATCCCGCGCCGATCGTCAGTCATGCGCATCAAAAGATCCTTGCATTGAGTTTGTACAGTCACTTGGGTTAGAACCTGCTTATGAAGATTCTGATAACCGGAGCCGGTGGTTGGATCGGGCAGTCTCTCAGTCGGAAGCTTTTTCTCGAAGGGCATGATCTCGTAGTCTCTTCCCGAAACCCCAGAAAGCTCGGCAGCTCACTCGAAGTGCCTTGTGAGGCTTTCGCTTGGGATCCGATGAAGGGCCTGGCGCCGCCCGAAATGCTCCGAGGAGTGGACGCTGTGATTCATCTGGCCGGCGAACCGATCGCAGCTTCTCGCTGGACTTCAGGACAGAAAAAGAAAATTCTGGAATCACGACAGATCGGCACTCGTAATCTCGTCAAGTCTCTTGCTAAAATGCCTCAGAAACCGAAGGTGCTCATCAGTGCCTCGGCAATTGGATATTATGGAAACAGCTCGCAGGAATTGGACGAAACTGGCCCAAACGGGAAAGGCTTTCTAGCAGAAGTCTGTCAGGCCTGGGAGTCCGAAGCTCTTGCCCTTTTTGATCAAATCCGAACCGTGGTCGTCCGGACAGGAGTGGTATTGCATCCTTCAGGCGGAGCCCTCGAGAAAATGTTGCCCGCCTTTGATGCGCGCGTGGGTGGAATTCTCGGATCAGGGCAGCAGTGGATGAGTTGGATCCATCTCGACGACCTGGTCTCGATTTATCTTAAGGCCTTGATGGATGAAGAAATCAGCGGGCCCGTGAATGGTACGGCTCCCGAGCCGGTGCAGAATAGTGCTTTTACAAATCTTCTTGCAAAGCAGCTCCGAGTACCGGCTTTCCTGTCCGCTCCTTCTGTCGCCTTGAAAGCCGCCTTTGGCGAAATGTCCCAGGTCCTTCTGGAAGGTCAGAAAGTCGTTCCGAAAATGCTGGAAGCTCACGGTTTCAGTTTCCGTTACCCGGCTTTGAAAGATGCTCTGGAGGATTTTTTTCCTTCCTCAGATGAAGCCGGTGTACGTCGGTTTTCTGCGGCTCAGTTTTTTTTGAAACCTGTTGGAGAAGTTTTTCGTTTCTTCTGTTCACAAAAAAATCTGGAGGGAGTTATGCCTCCCTCGCTTCATTTGAAACTGAGTACGATGAGCACTTCTGAATTGCAGGAAAGCACTCGGGTTGAGTATCAGCTCAAAGTTCATGGGCTCCCGGTGAAGTGGGTGAGCGAGATCCGCAATTGGGTACCGGAAAAGTCATTCAAGGATGTTCAGCTTAAAGGACCTTACTCAGTCTGGGAGCATGAGCATGTTTTTGAGGAGGTCCGGGGCGGGACGCTGGTCAGAGATCGTATCCGGTGGAAAGCCCCGGGCGGTCCGCTGCGAGCTTTTGTTTCTCCCCTTGTGAGTAGCGATCTTAAGAAGATTTTTGCGGAACGCAAAATACGCATTGCGGAGATGCTTGCCCGTTGAGGTGTTCAAAAAGCCCTAATTCAGTCATTTAAATGGTTGTTGACGCATTGCGTCTGTCTATGTACAGGTTTTCAATTACCAAGGAGTTTTCTATGACGTTTTCGAAGCGTTTCTTTTGCGTTCTTTTTTATGCGACTCTAGCGACTCAGGCAATGGCAGAGCCCGGCCAGATCTCGTACGTCAAAGGAACAACTGATCCCGCCACCTTCGTAAACGTGGAGTCCGTCACCCCGATTGCCGATCGCGACAGCAACATCGGGTTGAAAGTCTATCAATACGGCGAAGGTGATCCCGCAATGAACGGAAACTTCATAGGACTGACAATTACTCCCAGAAATAAAAGCATTCCTGCTTACACCTTTGACACAGGAATCAACGTCCGAGATGTTCAGAAAATAAGCTTGAATGCCAGACAGAATGCCCTTCTGCTCATAGTCAATGAAGATGTTATGGTGTATCCGCAGACGATTGTGCTCAAGAAAAAGGCTTACCGGATTTTTTATAAAATGGATTCGAGCGGCGCTGTCTCGGACGAAATTCAGGTTGTCCGGTATCGCTTAGAAAAGTAAACGACTGGATTGCGAAACTTCGAAACCGGCATTGCATCGCCGAATGTCCAGGACTGAGGGCTGTTCTTACGGTCCAAGTCAGCCGACTGTTTTTATCGGGACCAAACGTCTCAAGTTACTCTTAACTAACGGAATACACTACCTATTCTCGTATAATTAGGGTTAGGTGTGCCGTCTTTACAAGTGCTTGAGTTGACACAATACACTAGCAATAATGCTGCAGTGCGTATAGGGTGCCCTTCAAAGGAATTACCTCAAAAGGACTTACTCACAATGATCAGTACTGCCGGCATCAGCCTGGGCTTTGGCGCCCAGAAATTATTCGACGACGTGAACATCAAATTCGTACCAGGCAATTGCTATGGCCTGATCGGTGCGAACGGTGCCGGGAAATCCACTTTTCTTAAAATTCTCTCAGGCGAAATCTCCCCCAATAAAGGCACCGTGACGGTCACCCCGGGCGAGCGTATTTCGTTCCTGCGGCAGGACCATTTCACCTTCGATGATGTGGCGGTACTGAATACCGTCATTCTCGGAGAGCCGCGTCTCAGTAAACTAATTGCAGAAAAAGAAGCCCTCTACCTCAAAACGGATTTCACCGATGCCGACGGCGTCAGAGCAGGGGAGCTCGAAGGATTGTTCGCGGAACTGCGTGGCTGGGAGGCCGAAAGCGATGCGGCCGTTCTGCTGGCGGGGCTTGGAATCGGTACCGAGCTACATGATAAGAAAATGCGCGAGCTGCGCGATACCGAGAAGCTGAAAGTTCTTCTTGCCCAGGCACTCTTCGGGCAACCCGACATCCTGCTGCTCGACGAACCGACCAATCACCTGGACGTGGCTGCGATCCGCTGGCTGGAAGAGTTCCTGCTCGTTTTCGACAAGACTGTCATCGTCGTTTCACATGACCGGCATTTCCTGAATCAGGTATGCACGCACATGGCGGATATCGACTTCGGACGGATCCAGCTTTATACCGGTAACTACGATTTCTGGTACCAGTCAAGTCAGTTGGCACTCAAGCAGGCTCAGGACAAAAAGAAGCGGACCGAGGATAAAGCAGAAGAACTCAAGGCTTTTATCGCCCGTTTCAGCGCGAACGCCTCCAAGTCACGCCAGGCCACGTCACGCAAAAAGCAACTTGAGAAACTCACCCTTGAAGACATTCAGCCTTCGACCCGCAAATACCCTTTCGTCGGTTTCAAAGCCGAGCGCGAAGCCGGTGATCAGCTCCTCCGCGTTGAGAATCTTTCGAAAACGATCGATGGAGTTCGCGTCCTGGATCGCGTGAGCTTTACGCTGCGCAAGGGAGATAAGGTTGTTTTCATCGGTGAAACCGAACTTGCTGTCACGACCCTCTTTCGGATCCTGATAGGTGAGATACCAGCCGACAATGGCAGCTTCACCTGGGGGGTAACGACTTCCAGGTCCTTCTTCCCAAAAGAAAATGCCAAATACTTTGATGGAGTGGATCTGACTTTGATCGACTGGCTCCGCCAGTACTCTCCGGATCAGAATGAAAATTTCGTCCGGGGATTCCTGGGGCGAATGCTTTTCTCCGGTGACGAAGCGACGAAGAAGACAAAGGTCCTTTCGGGTGGTGAGCGGGTTCGCTGCATGCTTTCAAGGATGATGCTGACTGAAGCGAATGTGCTGATTCTCGACGGCCCGACCAATCATCTGGATCTTGAATCGATCACTTCTGTGAATGACGGGTTGATTCGTTTTTCCGGGACCGTGTTGTTCTCTTCACATGATCAGCAATTTATCCAGACCATCGCCAGCCGGGTGATCGAGGTCGGTTCCAAAGGTGTGAGTGATCACGACAAAAATTACGAAGAATACTTGTTACAGAAGCTCGGTCCTTCGATGCCGGGATTTCAAAAAGGAAATTAATTTATGAGCCCAACCAAAATGAACCAGTTCAGAGACCTCAACCTCATTGAGCCTATCGTCAAAGCGGTGGAAGCGGAGGGTTACACCCTGCCAACGCCCGTGCAGAAACAGGCGATACCCATCGTGCTTTCCCGACAGGACCTGCTGGCCTGCGCCCAGACCGGCACCGGCAAGACCGCAGCCTTTGCGCTTCCGATTCTGCAGCTTCTCACCGAGAAGCGCACCCCAGTCGGACCGCCTGCGGTTCCTGGAATTCGCGTTCTGGTCCTTACTCCCACGCGCGAGCTGGCAACCCAGATCGGCGAGAGCTTCACGAATTACGGCCGTGAGCTTCGTATTCGCAACACGGTTATTTTTGGTGGTGTTGGTCAGAATGCGCAGGTGAATGCCCTTCGCCGGGGAGTGGACATCGTGGTCGCAACTCCAGGGCGTCTCTTGGATCTGATGAATCAGCGACTGATCCGGTTCAATGGTCTGGAAATTTTCGTTCTCGATGAAGCCGATCGCATGTTGGACATGGGGTTCATTCATGACGTGCGTCGCGTGATTACCGGGATACCCAAGCAGCGACAGACCCTTTTCTTCTCTGCAACGATGCCGCCGGAAATCAGCAAGCTCTCGGCGCAGATTCTCACAAAGCCGGTGCGCATCGAAGTCACACCTGTGGCCTCTACAGCCGAGAAAGTCTCCCAGGCAATCTATCCCGTGGATGCCGGCAAGAAGACCTCTCTTTTGGTCGAACTTCTCAAAGACCCCAAAGTCACGCGGTCCCTTGTTTTCACCCGGACCAAGCGCGAAGCGAATCGAGTCGCCGAAGCCCTGCTGGCCGTGGGCATCGGCGCTGCCGCGATTCATGGCAATAAATCACAAAGTGCCCGCGAGAAGGCTCTCGCCGGAATCAAAACGGGAGCCACCCGCGTCCTGGTAGCGACGGATATCGCCGCTCGCGGAATTGATATTGATGACATCTCGCATGTCTTCAATCATGACATTCCGAATATTCCGGAAAGTTATGTTCACCGGATCGGGCGTACCGCTCGCGCCGGCAACGCTGGAATTGCCATTTCATTCTGCTCTCCGCAGGAGCGCTCTTTCATGCGAGATATTGAACGGCTGATCCGGCAGGAAATCACGGTTCTCAAAACTCCCGAAGGCCTTTCGAATGAGGCCCACAAACCTCGTCAAGGCTGGCGCCCAGTAGGTGGCAGCGGACGTGGCAGACCGGCTCCTAATGCCCGCTCGGGTGGCAGACCCGGTGGCAGGGCGGCTAACAGACCTGGCGAAAATCGGTACTCGTCTTCGAATTCGTTTGCGAATTCGTCTGCGACCTCGTCTTTGATCCGTAGATAAAAAGATGATTCAACAGCTGATGCATCAGTTGATGGGGCTTCATCCGGTCGTGCTTGCGTTCATTGGGACGCTTTTTACCTGGGGTATGACGGGTTTGGGTGCGGCTTCGATTTTTGCAACGGGCGAAAAGGTCAATCTTAAGACTTTGGATTGGATGCTTGGGTTTGCCGCCGGAGTGATGATCGCGGCGAGTTTCTGGTCTCTGCTTGCCCCTGCCATCGAAATGTCCAAGGGAATGTCCGTGCCGGTCTGGTTTCCAGCAGTCACGGGTTTTCTGACTGGAGCATTTTGTCTGCGTCTGATTGACCGCATTCTGCCGCATCTCCATCTTGGTTTTTCCATGGAGGAAGCGGAAGGGAAAAGGACGGTTTGGCCGCGAAGTACTCTATTCATTCTTGCCATCACACTTCATAATATCCCGGAAGGTCTGGCCGTCGGTGTTGCGTTTGGCGCCTTGGCAGCGGATCCGTCCAACTTGCCTGCGGCTATGGCCTTGGCTCTCGGGATCGGAATTCAGAACTTTCCGGAAGGGCTGGCAGTTGCGGCACCGCTGCGGCGCGAGGGCTTCAGTCGTTTCAAGGCTTTCTGGTACGGACAAATGACGGGGTTGATCGAGGTTGTCGCTGGAATCTTTGGTGCGGGGCTGGTGCTTCTTGTAAAACCCATTCTCCCGTATGCGCTCGCTTTCGCCGCGGGTGCAATGATTTTCGTCGTGGTCGAAGAAGTGATTCCAGAATCACAGCGGGGTAAGAACACGGATCTCGCAACGATGGGGACGATTATCGGTTTTGCGTTAATGATGCTGCTCGATGTGGGGTTGAGTTAACTGAAAGCGCTGTAAGTCTCCTTTTTGCAGCCCTGTCCCTGGACGGAGTCTGCAATGGAAACAGTGACCGGCCTTGTCCTTTCAGGGGGTGGCGCACGAGCTGCTTACCAGGCAGGCGTGCTGCAGGGAATATTGCGCGTTTTTAAGACCAGAGCGGAACCGCATCCGTGTTACTTTTCGGTGATCACCGGATTCTCAGCGGGAGCAATCAATGGCGCGTTTCTCGCTGCGCGTATTGACCGGATGGAAACTGCGGTGGCGGAACTCTGGAAGTTTTGGGAATCCGTCACCACTGAAAAAATCTTCCGAACCAATGTCGGGAACCTGACCGGAATCGGTCTGCGCTGGCTCGGAAGCCTGATCTCCAGTGGCTCTTTGAGCAAAGCACCTACGGCACTCCTTGATACGGGGCCGCTGAAAGAGCTGATTCCGAAGATCATCAGCTTTGAGGATATCGCCAACAATGTGCGGAAGGGTTGTATCCGGGGCATAGCGGTTTCAGCCACGCACTACCATTCGGGAGCCACAGTCACATTTTTTGATGGAAAGACCGCGACCGAATCGTACGAACATTCTCTTTACAAGACGGTGAACACGCGTCTGATGAAAGAGCATGTCCTGGCTTCCTGTGCAATTCCGATTGTATTTCCGGCAGTGTCTATCGACGGCTCGTATTTCGGAGACGGCGGTATCCGGTTTTCGACTCCGCTCAGTCCGGCAATCCATCTGGGTGCTGAAAGAATACTCGCCATCGGCATTCGGCACAAAAATTCCGGGTTCGATGCCGAAGAGCTCACCTTCAAAAAGCGACCCGAGCCGACGCTGGCGGATATTGCGGGGGTGGTCCTGGATTCAGTATTCATGGAAGCGCTGGAAACGGATGTTTCCCGGGCGAAGCGAATGAATCAGCTTGCGGAGGCCAGGCTGCAAGGACAAAAAGACGCGAGCAGTCCTAGACGGATATTCCAGAAAGTACCCATTCTGCTGATTCAGCCGTCCGAGGATCTGGGGCTGCTGGCGTACCGTCTTTACAAGCGATTCCCGGCGGCACTGAAGTATCTTCTCAGAGGAGTGGGGGCAACACCGGAGCGAGGCTCGGACTTTCTGAGCTATCTCGCTTTTGACAAGAGTTACACGCGGCGCCTGCTGAAGCTGGGGTATGCAGATGCGCTTAGTCGCAAGAGAGAAATCCTGGAATTTTTCAGTTCGCCTCTGTAATGATGACCGACCGGGAAAAGCCGCGCGTATTTACCGTTTAATAATTGACGGACTTAATATTTTCATGATTCCCAGGTACCCCAGTTTGAGGGAAGGGGTGAAAACGAACTCAAAATCCCTGTTCACTTCGCGCGTGACCAGCATCTTCCAGAAATGCCGGTTAAACCGGGGCTGGGCACCGCGAAGATCCACCAGCTCCAGGCCGGAGCGCTTGCCCATTTCGGTCAGTTCCTCAGGCTTGATGAAAAGATCAAATACGTGCAGATTCTTGGGGGTGTTCTTGACAAACCAATGCACGCCTTTGACCGCAAGAAGCCAGGAAAGGAAAGTCCGGTTGAAAGTGTGAAAGAAAAACAGGCCGCCGGGTTTCAAAATTCGGGCTGCTTCCTTCAGTACGGCTTCCGGATCATTGACGTGCTCCAGAAAATCCATCGCACAAACGACATTGTAGGTATGGGACGGAACGGGAATGCGCGTCGCATCTGCTTTGAGATAGATAACACTGTGGGTGGTGTCGCGTTTGCGGGCAATTTCGAGGCTTGGGGCTGAAAGATCCACACCCGTTACTTTGAAGCCGTTTTTGGCGAGGTAATTCGCGAGTAAACCGCCACCGCAGCCCATATCCAGGATGTTGGTCGGTCTGCGACCCGAGCGACTCTGGATTTCCCGGAGCACCCAGGGGTCTTTCAAGCGTGCTTCCGCCCGGAGAAGGGCGACTGGATGGGCGGAACCTTCGTACCAGAGATCTCCGAAGTCGTCATACATCTGGTTGTTGATCGGGGGCTTGCTTTGCATAGAAGTTCCAGAAAATAATTTGGTAAAGGCCAAATACTCCTGCTGCTAATAAATAAAAAAGCAGAAAATTTGGAGCCTGTCGGACCAGCACAGCAATGCAAAAGAACAGCAACGGATGGAGCAGAAAAAGCAGCGCGTGAATAAAATGCTCAGTACCTTTGCAAAGCCGGGCATGGACCCATTCATCTTTTGCAACAAAAATACAGGAGAACACCGCTGCAATCCAGTAATATGTTGTCACCGGCGAGTGAAGCGCCAGCGCAATCGGGACCAGGACCGTCAGGGTATCCAAGGGGTGGCCGATGCGCTCCCACCGGGGGATTTCGCGCCGGTAGTGAAAGCCCACCTCATCCATGAGCATCAGAAGAGTGTGTACGGAAATGAGGGCGTAGGCTGCCGTGAGCATGGCCGGTCAAGACTCCTTTTCCAAGAGTGCACCCGCAATTGTCAGCCCTGGACCAAAGGCGATCGAGATGAGCTGGGTTCCGGCAGCAATGCCGGCGTCCCCGCAAACAGCAGCCCAGATATGTGGAAGCGTCGCTGAAGACATATTCCCGTAGTTTTGAAGAACCTGTCGGCTATGGCGCAGCTGAGTTGGAGTGAGGGCGAGTTCCTTTTCGACGAAATCCAGAATTTTTGGCCCACCTGGATGAATCAGGAACAGGGCCCGGGGCTTTTCCGTGCTGTAGTCCAACTGGACTTTTTCAAAGAGCGCCTCAAGATAGGTCTCCAGCTGACTTGCAATCAATCCCGGGACTTCGGCCGAAAGTCCCATCACAAAAGAAATGTCAGAGAGGCGCCAGCTCATGGCATTCAGAGAGTCAGGGGTCAGCCATTCCAGCAGGGCTTTGACCCGGAGTCCGGGATTTCGCCCCCGGTGAGTGCCCGGCAGTACGGAATAACGAATTGCGCCATCCGCAAATAGACTCTGCACCACGTATTGCTCTGGAGCGTGGAGAGTTGGGTTGAAATGCAAAGAGCAGAGTTCCGTATGGACTATGTCCGCCCGGCTCATTTCCCTGGGAGCGGCTGACACGTGATTCCCTGCAATGCGAATTGCAGGAATCGCAGCTGAACACCCCATATGGTAAAGGTGCGTGACCTGGCAGGAGCGGCCCCAGCCCCGTTTTGAAACCAGAGTCTGCGCTGCACTGGGGGAGACGTACCCCGTGCACGTCACATGAAAAAGATATTGCGGAGAGTTCGAATCACCTTCATAAAATCGATTAAAATATTCTTCCGCTTTTTTTTCGAAAAAGCGCAGCCGAACTTCCAGTCCATGACCGGTGGGTGCGGCTGCGGTATCAAATAACAGACGCTCAGCGCCGTCCGCGTAATCCGGGAGATCATGGCCTCGATGCGCAATGTTTGAAGGTGAACAACCCAATCGCCTCAATAAACGGCGTTCATAATCAATATTCATGGAAGTTTTTGAATGGGCTGCAGCAATCCATTCAAGTGATTGAGCCTGATCGATGGAATATTCAGGTCTCAGGATTCTGAAGTCCGTGATTGAAAACATGTGCACGCGGAGTGCAAGATTGATTCGCGCTTGATCTGGGCGTCGGAGTTGGCTAAATATACATCATGAGAATAACGCCACGAAACATTCTTGTCCTTTCTGTTTTGAGTGCAGCAACCGCTTTCACCTTGACTCCGGATCTGCTGGCAGATGACGCATTCGTTCTTCCTGAAGGAGTATTCAGATTCACTGCCGGATCCACTTTTGTGAATAGCTCTCAGTTTTATAACGAAAATCGAGTCAAAATCGAGCCAGGTTCGGCGCTCGCTAATCAGGTTAAAACAACCTTGACCGGACTCGGAGCGGGTTCGGGTTTGAGCCCGGCCATGGATGTAAAAAGTACGATATCGCGTGAGGATGTTGCCCTGGAATATGGATTGAACGATCGCACCAGTCTTTCTTTGCGACTTCCTCTGTATCTTTCGGTCAATATCAAAACTACGCCGAACGCAGATCTGAATGCCGCTTTAGCAGCGATTGGCGCAACTCCGCTCGGGTCTGCCGGTAAAGTCGGCGAGCTTTTCCAGAAGCTCTCGCGTGACGGAAAAAAGACCGGCACCGCTGGAGATTTACTCGTCGGTGGAAAATATCAGTTCCTCAGGTCCGGAGCGACGGGTTACAGCACCGAGCCGGATTCTTACCGCGCTTCATTTGCTTTGGGTATGAAGCTGCCTACTGGCAGTACTTCAAGTCCTGACACCAACGATCTGGCAACGGCCACTGCTTCCAATACAAAGGCCTGGATTGTTGGCGCACGTACCTACTGGGATTATCAATTTACCTCGTTTTTTTATATCGATTTTTATTCTGAGCACGAATATCGTTTCGCGGGTGCCCGGAAATTTCTCTCAGTGGACAGTTCGTACAATTACAGTGTACTGGATACGAGCTTCAGGTCCGGTGTTTACAACCACCTCGAACTGGATTTTGCCTTCACTCCTGAAATCGTAAAGGGTTTGACCAGTGATTCAGGCATTCGTTTCATGGGCGATTTTACGGGTGAGGGGAAATATACGGAGGCACCGGAGGGCTATGCCCCCCTCGTCGGCACTAATGAGAAGGCCACACGGTCGTATGTGATTTCTCCGTATCTGGGGGTTTTCTACACCGGCGCGCCACTGCCGCTGAAGTTCAAAACAGTTTACTATCAGCCGACCGGCGGCATGAACAGCAATGTGATCAACGGACTTTCGTTGATTGCGCAGGCTTATCTGAAGTTCTAGCAGTTCCCCTAGCACTTCCTAAGAATTGCTTTGATCTGCGCCGGGGTGAAAAGTGTTCCTTTTCCGACCCCCGGACAGTCGCGGATGACTTCGCTCGTCCAGGTTTTCGCGTTCATGTTGTCCGGCCAGAAGGGCCAGGTTCGACACTGCGTGGGGCGCGCTTTGTAAATCGTGCACCGCTTCTTTTTAAGAAAGCGGCAGCCGGTTTCTTTGAGAGGTGAGCGGGTCTTCGGATTGGCCGGTGTAAGGTAAACATACCCGTCATGAGAATTGCAGAATTCCTGCAGGAGTTCCGAGAGCGAAAGCTTCAGATGTTTTGCCAGACGCTGCTGGTCTTTGCTGGTGAGATAGACGTACCCATAACCTTTGCGCGAAAGGCAGCACTGACCTGAGCCCTGGCACTGGAACCGGATTCCCGTGCTCCACCAGGTTTCGTCAGTTTTCGAATGCACCAGATTTTCTTTTGCGGTTTTGCTCAGTCGCTTGATTTCAGCTTCGCGTTGAAGAGCCTTGCCTTTTTTCCCGACAGCCTCGGTGTAGACGAGCTGAACAGGAAGTCGCGAACGTACGTATTTGGCTCCCTGACCTTCGGTATGCTTTTCGAGGCGGTTTTCAAGGTCATTCGTGATTCCAGTATAAAGTGACTGGTCGTTGCACCGGAGAATGTAGACGACGTAAGATTTCATCCGATTAAAGACTCCCTTCGCTTAGAAAAGCGGAAATTTCGTTAAGGATCCCGGTTGGGTTTTCGCGGTGAGGCAGGTGGCCGCCGCCCTGAACAATCAATTGCTGACAGGGTCCGCCCGCGAAATCGCAAATCAACTGTGAGTGCTTCACGGTTCCAAATTCATCATGATCCCCTTGTATTGTCAAAACTGCTGATTTCACCTTTGGCAGCACCTCATGCAGGCTCCAGGAAGCAAACTGGGGGGAGAGCCAGGTTTCGGTCCAGGAGGCAAATACCAGGTCGGCTTTGTTGCCATGGTATTTACTCAGTTTGCTGATCGTATTGTCTTTCTCTGCTCGCGCTTTTGCCTGCGCGACGGCGCAAAAAGTAGCTGCTTCCATATAAGTCGGCGCTGAAATCGAAATCACAGCAGGGGTGCGATGACCCAGTCGGGAGGCGGCGACCAAAGCGATTGCACCACCCACGCTGTGGCCCAGCAGAATAACGGAATCCAAATGGAATGATTCGAGGACTGCGGGAAGAAAGACATCCGCCTCTTCTTCCATGAATGAAGGAGAGGGAAGTGAAACGCGCGCACTGGACTGTCCATAACCGAGCCGGTCATAAGCGATGACCGGTCTGTTCAGGTGCTCTGAAAGCTGAGTAGGAAAACTTTTCCACATTTCAATGCAGCCCAGTGAATCATGCATCAGCAGAAGAGGCGCTTTCGACCCGCGTGAAGTCGGAAGCGTTGGTTTCCATAAGCGTGCTGCGAGGTCCCCGCCTGGAACAGAGATTCTGAAATCCTGCATGGAATCAGTCTAGCACGTCTCGTGGGTTATGGCACGCCAAGTGCTCGACCGAATGGCTATGCCGGAAGCCATGAAAGAAGCCTTGAAAGGAGCCACGGACTCAAACCCGAGCCAGGAAAAGATCTGGCATGCCATGCGCCAAGAACGAATCCTGACGCTGTACTCGGTGGAGCGCAAACAAGGATTATCGGCGGAGGAGGTACGCAAGCGCCTCGAGACCCATGGACCGAATGCGCTGCCCGAAAAAAAACGTCATTCCATTTTCATAGTATTTCTCAGGCAATTTAAAAGTCCTTTGATTTATCTTCTGCTTTTTGCAGCAGCTGGCGCATTGCTGCTCGGAGAGCTGCGTGATTCAATCGTCATTTTGGTTGTGGTTCTGCTTAATTCGTTGATCGGCGCCTTCCAGGAGGGACGGGCCGAAGGCGCAATGGAAGCCCTACGTCAGATCTCCAGCCTTAAAACCCGCGTCTTGCGGGATGCCAAGGAGCAGATCGTACCGGCTCGGGATCTTGTACCCGGAGATATTCTGCTTCTTGCGGCAGGCGACGCAATAGGAGCGGATGCACGCCTGATAGAAGCGGCAAGCCTTGAAATCGCGGAGGCCGCACTGACTGGGGAGTCTGTACCCGTTGAAAAAAAACTCGAACCTCTGCCTCAGGAAACCTTGCTCGCGGACCGTCTCAACATGGCTTATGCCGGAACGCATGTCACGGCCGGGCGGGGTGTCGCGGTCGTCGTGGCAATCGGACTAATGACGGAAGTAGGAAAGATTTCAGAGCTGACCCAAGGTGGAGAGGAGCCGAAAACCCCTTTGGAAATCAGAATCGCACAATTTGGGCGTTATCTGATCTATGCCGCCGGAGCGCTCTTTTTCGTGATCATTGGATTAGGACGTTTGCGTCAGATTCCGTTTTCAGAAATCTTCATGATCGGTGTCAGTCAGGTGGTTTCAATGATTCCGGAAGGGCTTCCTGTCGCGGTCACTATCGCCCTCGCCGTGGGCGTGCAGAGAATGGCCGCCCGGAAGGCCATCGTGAGGCGCCTCTCGGCCGTCGAAACTCTGGGGTCGACGAGCGTGATCTGCAGCGATAAAACAGGGACTTTGACCCGGAACGAAATGACAGTGACTGCAGTTTATCTTCCGGACGGGCGCGAAATTGAAGTCACCGGCATCGGCTATGTCCCGGAAGGAGAGTTTCGTCACAACGGAAGTAGTCATTCCAAGGCCGACGCCGAGGGTCAGCTTGTAAAACTGATTGAAGCGGGGGTTCTTTGCAATGATTCGCAACTTCTGAAAGCAGAGGGAAATACCGGAGAGTGGAAATCGGTAGGTGATCCGACGGAAGTGGCTCTTCTTACTCTGGCGTTGAAAGCAGGAGTGGATGTACAGCGGATTCGAAGTCAATTTCCCAGAGTCGCTGAAATTCCATTTGAATCCGGAATCAAAATGATGGCGACCCGGCATGCAAGAAACGGTGACTCCGTCGTCTATGTGAAAGGCGCCGTCGAGGTGGTTCTTGATCTTTGCCAACCCGAAAAACAAGAGCGGGAGAATATCCAGCAGGCAGCCGAAAAAATGGCTTCCCATGCCCTTCGCGTACTGGCTATCGCCGGCCTTCAAAATCTCGACGGTGCGATGGACGATTTTAATTCGCTCAGGGGAAAAGTCAGATTCCTCGGTTTAATTGGACAGTTGGATCCACCCAGGGAGGAGGCCAAGGAGGCGGTGGCCCAATGTCAGAGTGCGGGCATTCGTCCGGTCATGGTGACGGGCGATCACAAGACCACGGGTTGGGCGATTGCTCACAGGCTTGGAATTGCGACCGATAAAAATACCGCAATCGATGGTGCCGAGCTGGAGCGTTTGACAGATGACGAATTGTCTCAGCAACTTGATAAAATCGCGGTTTTCGCTCGAGTGCACCCTGCACAAAAATTGCGGATTGTTGAAGCGTATCAAGCCAGAAAGTATGTCGTGGCAATGACCGGAGACGGGGTGAATGACGCTCCGGCACTGGCGCGGGCCAACGTGGGCGTTGCCATGGGAATTTCCGGCACCGAAGTCGCCAAGGAAGCGTCAAAAATTGTAATTATGGACGACAATTTTGCCACTTTGGTGACAGCCGTGGCCGAGGGGCGGCTTATTTACCGGAATATCAAGAAATTGATTCTTTACCTATTTTCCACTTCAAGTGCAGAGATCATCGTCTTGATCTCCGCGCTTGCATTTGGTTATCCTCCGCCGCTGGCGGCGGTCCAGATTCTCTGGATCAATCTGGTAACAGACGGAGCAGTCACGGTAACGCTCATCATCGAGCCTGCTGAGGGTGATGAGATGCGCAATTCTCCTATTCCGCTGCAGGAGCCACTTCTGACCACACCTCTCCTGCGGCGCCTGGCATTGCTGGCGCCCGCTATTGCTTTGTCGACCCTGGGTCTGTTCGTATTCCGCCTGAAAGCGGGGGTACCGCTTGATCAGGCCCGCACGGAGGCGTTCACGGTGCTTGCCGTTTCTCAGTGGTACAACGTTCTGAATTGTCGCTCAGATCATCAATCTGTATTTCGGCAAAGCCTGTTCAGAAATAAGTGGCTGATGGCCGGTTTAACAGTGGGCGTCCTGCTTCAGGCACTGGTGGTTTACTGGTCGCCGCTGAACGTACTCTTTCATACGGTACCGCTGCCGCCTGGTGAAATCGTCAGAATAGTCATTTTGGCGAGTCTGGTCGTCTGGGTTGAAGAACTGAGAAAAGTATTCGTCAGGCGGCGCAAAGGGCGGCGCCAGGAGATTTAAGCTATGTCTCGCTTGTTTTTGTTTGGCGTGCTTCTGGGTATCTCGTTGTTTGAACCGACTCCGGGTCTTTCCAACGAAATCAGAGTTTTGCGAATCGAAGGCGTCATCAATCCGCTCAGCTCACGATATCTTGAACGCGAAACCGAACGAGCAGCAGGCGAAAATGCTCATGCCGTCGTGCTGGAACTCAATACCCCCGGCGGACTTGAATCATCCATGAGGGGAATGGTCCAAGCAATGCTGGGAGCAAGTATTCCGGTCATCGTTTATGTTGCGCCTCAGGGAGCACGGGCCGCATCGGCAGGTATGTTTCTCACGATAGCGGGTCATGTGGCAGCAATGGCTCCGGGTACCAACATAGGGGCTGCTCACCCCGTGGGCATCGGTGGAGCGCAGGAGCAGAAGCCTGATGAAGTGATGAAAAGCAAGGTAGTCAATGACGCTGCAGCTCTGGCGCGAGCCATCGCCAAAGAACGAGGCAAAAACGCCATTTGGGCTGAAGAAGCGGTTCGTAAAAGTGTCTCGATCACGGCGGACGAAGCACTGGCAAAACAGGTGATAGATATTATTGCGAAGGATCGGAACGAGCTTTTGCGGAAGTTGCATGGAAGAAGAGTCTTTCTTCGATCGGGGGAAGTGGTGCTCAACACGGCAGCAGCCCGCATTTCAGAAAAGCCAATGCAATTGCCGGAAAAAATTCTCCACACGATCACTGATCCGAATATCGCGTACCTTCTGATGAGTATTGGATTCATTGGAATTATCGCTGAACTGTACAGTCCCGGCCTCATTTTCCCCGGCGTGATCGGCGTTCTTTCTTTGCTTGTGGGCTTTACTGCAATCGGGAGTCTGCCTATCGGCTGGGCCGGCCTGGCCTTATTGGTGCTTGGTATTCTTCTTCTCGTCTTTGAGGCCCAGGCCCCGGGCTTTGGTATTTTTGGAATAGCAGGAATTGTCGCCTTCGCTCTCGGTTCACTCATGCTGTACACACCTGTCACGACGCCTTCTCCGGCGCTGCCGCAGGTGAAAGTCAGTCCCTGGCTGATTGCAGCGATCACTGCGGGATTTGGTGCTTTCGTCTGGGTGGTCTTCAGAGCCGCGGTCATTCCGATGCGACATCCCTCACCGGTTGGCGGCGCGGCCTTGATTGGCAGTGTGGGGATAGCGCTGACGGAGCTGGCTCCGGATGGCTTTGTGAGAATCGATAGCGAGGAGTGGAGCGCAAGCTTATTGCCCGAGGGAGCAACGGACGTGATCCCTGCTGGAGCAAAAGTAGAGGTAGTCGCCGTGGACGGGGTAATTCTTAAAGTGCGAAAAGCGCAAAAAGGGAGCTGAAATGGATATCCGAAATGTGATTGTTTTAGGTCTGGTTCTTGGCCCGATTCTAGTTCTTCTGGGGCTTGCGATCCGCATAGTCCCTCAATATCAACGATTGGTTGTATTCCGGCTGGGAAGGCTCATCGGCGAGCGAGGTCCAGGGCTCGTTCTGCTCATTCCGTTCATTGATCGTGGAGTACGGGTGGATTTTCGTGAAACCTATTTTGACGTGCCACCGCAGACCTGCATCACCAAGGACAATGCACAGGTGTCGATCGACTTCCTGGTCTATATGAAAATTGTTGAAGCCATCCCAAGCGTCGTGAATGTCGAGTTTTACAGTGGAGCGGCTCGGGGAATTGCCATCACCACCTTGCGAGCTGTAGCGGGCGATATGATGCTCGATGAGGTACTCTCCAAACGAGAACAGATCAACAGTGCGCTTCGCGGAAAGCTCGATGAGGTGACGAATCGCTGGGGAATAAAAGTCACGGCGGTGGAAATCAGGGAGATTTTACCCCCGGTGGAGATCCGGGAGGCAATGACCCGGCAAATGTCAGCCGAACGATCACGCAGAGCAATGGTGGTGGAAGCCGATGGTATGAAAGAAAAGGAGATCCGGATTGCCGAAGGTGACAAACAGGCGGCAATACTCAGAGCCGAAGGAAATGCTTTGGCTCTTCAGAAGGTATTCGAAGTGGCGCGGGCGGTGGACAGCAAGACCATGAGCTTGCAATACCTCGAGACACTCAAAGTGATGGGTGAATCAGCTTCCAGTAAATTTCTGATACCCATGGAGTTTACAAATCTGGCGAAGGCGTTTGTCGACCATACCAGAGGGACCTGAGACGCCCGGCGGACGGTCTTGAGAGGGCTGGACCTTTTTGGGTCGGATAATTAATCGCTTCCTTGTTCCTTTCGGCTCGAGGCGCTATCCTTCTTTGACATGCGAGCCTCGTACCTTTACTGCCTGCTTCTTGCTGGCTTTGCGATTTTATCAATATCGGCTTGCAGCTCATTGCCGGGGATTCAACCCAAGATCGTGTTGACCGAAGCCCCCAAAAATCCGGAAGTTCCGGGGCCGCGCTATTCTCTGGCGCAGGCGCTCAGGACCGGGGCCCTGCCGGGTCTGGAGCAGGAATCACAGGTTGCGCAGGAAGCGCTGATTTTAAGAGCGAAAGATTTTTCCAAAGCACTGAAAAATAATAAAAATCACACAGCCCTGTGTAAAGACAAAGGTCTGGCGGAATTTTGTGCTGGCGCCAGGAAGCCAGTCTCCGTGGCTAAACCCGTTCAAAGGCGTTCCCGTGCCAGAATCACGCGATCGAGATTCACCCACATCAATCGGGAGATGAACCAGGGACAGATTCAGAAGCTTCATACCTGGACCGATGACGAAATGCGGGCGGTGATTCGAAAGGCAGGTTCGTTCAAATACCTGGAAAAGTTTGCCAAAGCTGTTTTGAGTCTTCCCGGATGTGCGGGAGCCGAAGCTGCGGCTACCCTGGGCGGAAGAGCCGAAGAAGAATTTCCAGAGCAGCACTATCGGACCCTGGCCCGCTCGCTTTACGAAAAAGCCGCGGAATGCGGGCAGACGGAACAGATCCTCTGGAGTGGTTACCGGGCCGGCTTGCTCCACCTCTGGGAAGACCGCTGCGATCTGGCGCTTCCCTATTTTGTGCGCCTGGCGAATGCCTCGGGTGAGGCGATCCAGGCACGCACGGATCTGAGGTCACGGGCTTTGTTCTGGGCCGGTGAATGCGGGCGAACCCTGGGGGCCAAAGATCTCACCCAGACAGCGGGGAGGGAACTTCTGAATGCACACCCGTTCACGCTGCAGGCGTTGCTCGTTCAAAGAAAAAATCCGGATCGCCTCCAGGCGGCGCTCGCGCGCTTGGATACGCCCATTCAGCTTCGATCCCTTGCTGCGCCGGAACTGAATTTTCGCATTCGCGGGGCCGAGGCCTTGCTGATGACCACCGAGAGGCGGGCCGTGCATCCGCTTCTGAAACAGCTGGTGGCCGAAGTTCCGGCCTCTGAACCGCACCTTCGACTCTATCTCGGATATCTGCAGAGTCGTTCGGGTGATTACCTTGAGAAATTCCGGACCTTATCCGCCCTTTTCAGGGAGGATTCCATGCTGATCTCGCGTGCCACTCTTGAACTTTATTACCCCAGAAAAGACGAAAGACTGAAAAGATCCCAGAATGTCGGTCTCGACCAATTTGTCCTGCTGTCGCTGGTCCGTCAGGAGAGTGCGTTCAATGAGCGCGCGCGAAGCACGGCAGGTGCAGTCGGGCTCATGCAGGTGATGCCGAGCACCGCAAGAAAGTTTGAACGGCTGCGGGCCGGAGAGCTTTACGAACCCGCTACAAATGTACGAATAGGAGTGAAATTTTTCAAAGGCCTTCTTGCCCGATACAAAGGTGATACGGAACTGGCTCTTGCGGCTTACAATGCCGGACCTCACCGTGTGGATGGCTGGACCAGACGCTACCCAGTTTCCAACCGTCTCCTGTTTCTGGATCTTATTCCGTTTCGGGAAACGCGGGACTACGTCAGTCTGATTGCCAGGAATTATTTCTGGTACCGGTCCATCTACTCGGATCAGGAAAAGGATACCCTTTCGATCACACAGGCGGCTCCGGTTTTCCAGGCTTTTGAGTCCGACCTAAAGCTGCCGTTGCAGTCTGGGGACTGAGGGCAGTTTCAAGAGCTTGCCCGAGATTCGTTAGTGCTTTCTCCGCCTGCGACTGGTTTTGGAAATTTTCAAGGCACGCGGCGACCACCCATCCTTCGCTCTCTTTGGGGTGGACAATTCCGACATTGCAGATGCGATTGATCTGAGTTCCGGTTTTCTGCGCAAAAGGAGTATCAGCGTGTAGTCCCGCCTTGATTCTCTTTTCGCCTGTTTCAATCCTGTTCAGGTGTTCCAGCAGCATACCGGTATGAACTTTGTTCAGGAGCCTGCCTGTGAAAAGATTCTCCAGTAGTTTTCCAAATGCTTCCAAAGTTCCGGAATTGGTGTTTTTCCGGTAGTATCTCTCAAAGGCATCTTCAATGGTCGAAGCCTGGAGTTCTTCGCGGGTAATCCGAAGCTTGCGCAGGAAAGTGTTCAAACGCGCTGCGGGGGGGCCACTCTTTTTGATCTCGATGAAATCCAGATTTGTCAGCTCGCGGGCACGGGGATGCAATTCGGAGTAAGCCTCTCTTCTCACCTCGGTGATATCAGTGACCGGACCGAAGCCGTCTCCTGCAAGCGCCTCAATTCCGGCGTTCAAACGGGAACGACCCAGAAGCCGGACCAGCATATTCGTAGCCGTGCTGTCGCTTTCAATGATCATCCGCTTCAGCAATTCGCGAAGGCTGAAGGTCGCGCCAATTTTCTGATGGAGCAAGGTACCCGCTCCGTCGATGCGATCACTGGATTGCAAAGTGATTTTTTGGGAAAGTCGCAGCCCGCCTCGTTCCACCTCCTGGAGAAGTACGATTGCGATGGGAATTTTGGTCGTGGACGACAAGTACCAGTTGCGAGACGCCTGATAGCTTAGATCCGACCCATCGGTGAGATTTTTTATATAGACGCCCATCTCACCCGGCGTAGCTGCATTGATTTGCTCAATCTCGGAACTCAGTCGTCGGGTCCAGTCCGGATCATTGCGTATGGAGTTGGTGGATCCAGTTGCTGTGAGGCAGCCAACGATTATTGGAAGCCACTTCCAGTAGGTCACGCCGGTGAGATTGCAACAAGTTTACCCGTTCAGCGGGGCAGCGCTCCGGAAGAATAGATCGCCTGTCCAATTTTCTTCAAAGCCGTCTCGGCTTCGCGGGTTGTTTTAAAGTCGCGGACGCATGCGGCAATCACCAGACGCCTTGGCTTGGGACTGAGATCCTGTCCACTCCACGAAATTCCGAAATCGCAGGCCCGCTTGAACTGCGTGCCTGTTTTATGCGCAAAAATATAATGTCCAGGAAAGCCCGCTCGGAGCCGCTGGCGTCCTGTTGCTGTGCGGGCAAGTATCTCGAGGAGAAGTCGCGTGGTCGACTCGCGCGCAAAGAGTTTGCTTTCGACCAGCTTTTCGAGCAGGACTCCGTAAGTACTTAGCTTCGCGGTGTTCAGCTTTTGTGCATAGTACAAGGTGAACGCTTCGTCCAGATGCCGTATTTTCAGTTCAGAGGATTTCAGTCGAAGCAGTTTTGCCAAATGCCGCAATCTGGCCCTCTCAGGTCGGATATTCCACAGATCCAGGAAATCCGGATTCCCGAGTTGCGCGGCTCTGGGATGAAAGAACGAGTACATGTCTCTTCTGACGTCTGCAAGGCGGGTGATTCCGGAGAATCCGTCCGGAGCAAATTCTTGCACAAAGTTGTTGACTGCGTTCAGGCCGATGTGACGGATCAGCAGGTCAGAAGCCGTATTATCACTATAGATGAGCATCTGCTCCAGAAGATACCGGATGGAAAGCAGACGCCCGGGGGGTTGCAGGTTTGTTGCACCCCCGCCATCCAGATAATCTTCGCGGGAAAGCTGCAGTTTTGTCCTGTCGAGAGAGATCGGGTCGTTTTCGAATTTCTGCAGGAGCGTGATTGCAACCGGTAGTTTTACACCGGAAGCAATGTACCAGGCTTCCTCTCCTCGGAGCGAGAGGGACTGACCGCTTTCGGGGTCTTTGACATATATCCCGAGCTGGCCGGGGTGGGCGGCCTCCAGCTGGTCCAGACTCTTGCGGAGCTTCAAGGTCCAGTGGGAGGTGTCCTTAACAGCTCCGGTGACAGCTCCGGCGGCAATTCCCGCAGATGCGGGCGTGGAAAGGTGAGCTACGCAAAATGCGAGCAGGAGAGTTACGAATGTTTTCGGAACCAAAAAACAACTTTGATCCATAAAGACGTCACTGCAATCAGCAGCGCGCTCAAGGTTAAGGCCTGCTGATAAGATACACTATGCCAGTAATCAAATAGGTAGCGATAGAAAACAAAGAGCACCGAAATGTGACAGATGAACGACTGAAGCGCGTCTTTGCCTAGAAGCGTGATCGGAGCAAGCACCCGGGCAAGCGACTTGCCTCCCGCAATTGAGAAAGCGAGAATGAGGAGCGCCCCCCCGATGCTGAACAGTGCGAAGTTCGTTTCAGGCGGATGTTTGCCGGTGTTTTTGGCAATTGCGAGCAGCTCCTGATCCAGGTGTCCGCGGGTTTTCAGATAGAACAGGACCACCAAAGCGAGCGACATTGCGAGGAATGCGGAGGCAGTGAGCAGGCGTGTTTTGGTTTTGGGATACCAACGAAGTACCGGTGCTCCCAACAGCATTCCAATAAAGACGAGCGGCCCCCGAGAGAGCTGTCCCCAGGCATAGTGCTTTTCGTTCTCGACCAGGACGGTCCTTAGTCCCTCGCTGCCCCAGAAATCAAAATGATGGTAAAGAATGGTCGAAGTCCATCCGAGTGCGACGGGAACAGTGATTTGCAAGGCGAGGGGTAGACGTTTCCAAAGCGGGAGTACAAATGGGATCCAAAGCAGCATAATCGCGTAAAAATCCAGAATTTCGACATAAACCGGAAATGCCTGGTACCGGATCGTCTGAAGAATCTCTTGAGGGGTATACAGCCAGAACATCTCAACGATAGTCAGTACTTTGTACCAGAAAAAAACGACCACACCTCTGAGCAGGAGCTTGTTTCTTTTTTTTGTCCAGGCTGGCGTACCAATGGAAGGCAGATACGCGGCGGCAAGGGCCATTCCGAATACAATGATGAAGAGGGATGAAGAGAACTTGGTGACCAGGTGGATTGGCACTAAGCCCCAGGAAGGAATCTGATCAAAATCCAGGAGCCCTTTGACCCCATGACTCAGGATCATCAGTGCGACAGCAACGCCCCGCGCGAGATCAAGCGCTTCGACACGAACATTCTTACTGCTCACTTGACCCACATCGAACCGAAGTGCAACTGATGAGCCCTCAGACTGCTTTAGCCACAAATTCCGTTGATTCGTTCAGCTGGAACAGCCTGTGCAAAATATCCCGGCATGACGAGCAAAATGCGCTATTTCGTTGCTGGAGTATTTTTGACCGGGAGCATTGTTGTCGGAATGAGCTGTGGAGGAGACAGTGATGTTGCAGTAACGCAACCGCCACCTTCGCCGCCCGCTGGCCAGCCCGCAGGAGCTCCCTCGGTCATTAATGTAAATGTCACGGAAATATTCGAAGTTTCGCGGCCAATCATTGTGCAACAGAAGGTGGTCATTCATCAGAGCATCATCCAGAAATTTGCCACCGTGATTGTCGTAAACAACATCAACGAGAATCACTGGATCATTGCGGACAATGGCAGCTTCGATACCGGGATCATTCCTCCTGGAGGGAGTGCTGAAATCATCGTGGAAGAGGTGGGCGATATTCCTTTTCATTGCGGGGTTCATCCCAATGAAAAAGGCATCATTCGCGTTCAACCCGCCGCGCCTGACGCCACTCCAACCCCTGAGCCGAGTCTGTCACCTCCGAGTCCAACCGCATCGCCTGCGGTAACAGAAACACCGACCCAAACGCCAACTCCAGCTCCAACTCCGACTGCGACAGGGATCGTGGGGCAGGAAGTGATTCTCACGGCGGCGTTGACAGGTGCTCAAGAAGTCCCCCCGGTTGTTTCGACTGGCACTGGAACGGCCACCGTCCGCATCGGACAGGCCCAGGAAATTCCATTCACCCTGAACGTTTCGGGACTGCAGAATATCACTGCGGCGCATATTCACTTCGGTCCAGAAGGAACGAACGGTCCGGTTATTTTTACTCTTTCAAACGGACCGTTTCCAGGAGCCCTAAGCGGTACCCTTCGTGAAGCGGAACTTTCGCAGGAAGCCGGAGTATCGTTTGATGATGCGCGTAATGCGGTTCTGAGCGGAAATGCTTACGTCAATGTTCATACCACTACGTACCCCAATGGTGAAATTCGGGGTCAGTTGACCCGATAAATCGCTTTGACGCGGCGTGGTGTTCGTTTTGTTGGGTGATTTGCCCTCTTTTCCATGCCCGAGGTTGCCGATGAGTCAGTATGAGCTTTCGTTTATCGTGTTTATGGGTGAGTGCGCTATTTCTCTCTTCAGCTGATCTGGTGCGAGCTGCTGATCCAGCTCCAGGTTGTGCGAATTTTGATCTTTCCGAAGAAAACACTCTTCTGAACTTAAAGCCCGGAACGTCCAATGAGATACTGACCGTATTCTCCGATGACCGTTCGCGACTGACAGTGATGGACTCCAAAGGGGCGACCTCGTTTGATGTCAAATCAGGTCAGAGTCGGAAGCTGGAATTGGGAAATATTTATCTGACGCAAAGTTCTCCGGATGGAAAAATGCTCAGCTTCTTTGACCCACGCAAAAAAGAAACGATCGTATGGGATCTGGTGAAAGACAAAAAATCCAGGACCAAGTCTTCTGGAAAAACCGGATCGATCAGAAAGGTGATTGCTTCTTCGATAGATATTCGCAAAACAGCCGAGGGTCTGCAGGTCGGAAAGTTTCAAATCAAATTAGCACCGGGCGCAGAGCCGCAGTGGGTAGTGAACCCGAGCGGTCAGACAGTGGCAGTGACGACGGGGAAAGATGTTCAACTGATCGATATCGGAACGGGGAAAGTTCAATCGGTCCGCACAGGCGCACGTGATATCGAGGCTATGGAATTTTTTGATGATCATCGTATTCTGCTGCAGACCGGAACCCAGTTGAAAGTGATCACCCCGGCCAGCTTTTGCGTACCGCGAATGCGGGTGAGTACTGCGAAAGATTGTGCGGAATGCCTGGCGGGCTATTCGGATATCAGTGATGTGCGGGACATCGAAGCAGTCCATCGCAATGGACTCTGTGATTCGGAATACGTGCGCTCCAGATGGGCCAAGGAATCTACGCTGCCAGGTGAAGGGTCTTTCACGGCGGAGCAGCTCAAGCGAATGCTCCTGGAACTCGCCAAACCCGGGGCTTTCCTTCCGGAGAAACATTTACCGGCGCTGGTTGCGGCATTTGATGCCGGTATCCAGAACAGTGAGCCCGATCTGACCCTTCATGCTTTGGCCGGCATCTTCACGACGGATCCGGAAGTGTACGAACAATTAACTGATCAATATCCCTCACTCGGAGGATTGAAACCCAAAGGGCTGAAGGCCTGCCGTTCGGAAAAGGAGAATGGCCGGGTGCAAAAAGCGCTGGAAACCTATATTCGGAATTCTGATCTGATCGCGCTTGGGCGCGAAGTGGATCCAAAGAGACGGTCCTCTCAGCCGGCACCCAGATTCGTTTTAACTGTCGGAAGCGATTTGAAGGAACATCAGACCGGTGAGTGGGCTGCGAAGAAATGCCAGATGATTCATGAGAAGGTGCAACTGGCCACGGACCAGCCCGTGGATACGGCTTGCGCGGCAGAAAATGTCGATCAAAAGCTCGCTCAAACGGTTGAGCAGAAGAAATTATCCGGTCGGTATGGTTATCTTCTGGGTTACCACGAGCTGAAGGACGGGACTCTGTCTTACGAAGTTGCCGATTGGAAGCAAAAATACGAGAAGCCGCTGGGCCAAGGCGTGAAATTCACTCTTCTGGATCCCTCGAAAGATGAGCAGATCACACATAAATTGGTCAAGCAGGTCGTCACATTTGATAGGAACCGGCGGGCCGTCCAGGAGCTGGCGCTTTTGAATGGCCTGAAATTATCGAAGCGCCTGACGATCAACGCAGAAACCGGCGAGTACTTTGACAGACAGACTTCAAAGAAACTCGACTTTGAAAATGCTTACAAACTATTTGAACAGGAGGACCCCAAGCAGAAGAATTACCTCCTGGGTGCAAGTGAGATCGCCCTGATTCTCGGGGCCTCCATGGCGGACTACTATACTCTGAGCGCTGAGATCAACAAGGTCGACTGGCAGTTTGGCTTCTGGGAAGGCATGAGGAAAAAGCTGATTGGGACCGAAGGCATGCGATTCGACGACAATCGCTCCAGTCTGAACATCGGGCATGCGCTCGCGGGCACCGGGTACTACATCCCTTGCCGGACGAATAATCTCTCAGCCATGGAATCGTTCGGCTGTGCATTGATTGCATCCTATTTCTGGGAAACGTTCGGTGAATTCCGGGAAATCTGGTCCATTAACGACATGATCACGACTCCGGTCGGGGGCCTGGCGATTGGTGAGCCCCTTTACCAGAATGGAAAATTTTTCAGCCGCGGTTCCGGCGGGATGCTCAATAGTTTTGGAAAAGCGATTTTTGGCGGACCCCAGGCCATCAACAACTGGTTCAACGGGATCAAATCCAAACCGGCCGAAGAGGTCGATGAATTCGGATTCCCGACCGATGTCTGGCATCAGTTCTCGATCAGTGCCGGCTACGGGACGCAGAGTCGAAGCGATAAAAAGGGCAGCGAAGGTACGGCCAGTGTCGGCTTCGAAACTCAGATTCTGAATCAGTCCACCTACGACAAGGCGGGTAAGGCGGATGAAATTTTCAAAGACACGATGTACTCCAAGATCAAAGGCCGGCTGTCGGTGGGGCAGATGACTGATCTGGAGGTCATGACCAAAACAGTTCTCGCCGGCTATTACAAGCAGGATACGAAGCTCGATGAAAAGGGCAAATTGAGTGGCTATTCCTTCCTGATCGGTCCTTCAACCGGGGTGGATTTGCGGCAGCAGAAAGTAAAAGGTGGCGCCGAGGACATGGTGGCGACAGTCAATGTGCTGGGATCCACGATTGATGTCACGGGTTACAAGAACGGCGTGCGCATGCGCGCCACTCTGGATGTTTACGGGGACTTTGCCATGGTTCGCTCTTACGCCATTGATGACTACGCGAGAGACAGTGGACGAGAAGGGCTACCCTCCGTTTTAAAACTCAACGACTACTACCATGCAGGCGGTGCAACAGTGGCCGCCTCGGGTTCCGTCAGCTATAAGAACCTGGAACTCTCTGCGGAGTTCAAGAAACAGTATCTCAAAGGAATCGATGGTTCGGATCGCTTTCAGGAGTCAATCGCTCGACCAATCAAGAAAACGGATGAGCTGACAAGCGCGAAATTGGCGGCTGCCCTGAAACTGACGAATCATATTCGGGTTAAGACCTCAGCCGAACTTCTGGAACGCCGGAGCAATCTCGACAAATATTCCAAGGACGTGAAGACGAAGCGTTACCTGGGGGAACTCGAGTTCCTTTTCTGACATGAGTTCGTCAATCAGGAAGTCGCCTTGAGGTGCTCTTTTTCGCGCTTAAATAGGCTTGTCCTAAGCCCTTTTCGGCGGCTGACTTCAGAAATCTCGGACAAAAAGCTTCCCGCCCATGCGTAAATATTGCGCTCTGAGACCTGCTCTCCCATGATCCGCATGCGCTCCGCCTGTTCAGAAGGCGGCATCATGATGGCCTGATGAATGGCTTTTGCACATTCATTGGCCGAGTAGGGGTTAACGAGAAGGGCATGATCGAGCTCCATCGCCGCACCGGCAAAATGACTGAGGATCAGCACACCTCTCATGTCCGATCGGGCGGAAACAAATTCCTTGGCCACGAGATTCATTCCATCATGCAAGGGGGTGACGAGGCAGAAATCAGCCGCGCGGTAAAGTTTGTGAATCTGCTCATGCGAGTGCTGTTTGAGTTTCAGGACGATGGGAGGAACTTTGGCGTAGGCAAAGCGCTCATTGATTTCCTTGGCGGTTGCCTTGATCTCAGAACTGAGTTCCGCATAGCGGGCGATCTTGGTCCGGCAGGGTGAAGCAATCTGGATAAAAGAAAACCGGTCGATCCATTCCGGATGCAGTTCCAGGAAAAGTTCAATGCTCCGGAAGCGTTCCACGATTCCTTTGGTGTAGTCGGCGCGGTCGACACCGACTCCGAGTTTTATTTCAGAAGGGAGCCCGAACTCAGCCAAGATAGCCAGCCGTTCGTCTTCAAACGCTGAGTCTTCAATTGCATGTGGACTCGGCCAGTCCACACCGATGGGGAAAGGTTTGATGGTGCAGACGTGCCCCTGGTGAGTCACAGAAGAGGTCTCCCGGTCGACCTTTGCCTCTAAAAAGCGTTCGACCGAGGCAAAGAAATTGTTGCAATGAAACTGCGTATGAAAACCGATGAGATCCGAAGCCAGCATCCCGGTCAGGAGATTCTCGCGCCAGGGGCAGATGCCAAAGGTTTCTGCGTTTGGCCAGGGAATATGCCAGAAGAGGCTGACGAGGGTCTCGGGACGGTTTTGTTTGAGAAGCTTCGGCAGCAGCGCGAAGTGATAATCCTGGACCAGAACCACCGGACGGCCGGGAAGCTTTTCGTCAGCCATTGCTTTCGCGAACTGCTGGTTCACCTTTACGTATTTATTCCAGTCGCCCTCACTGAATCGCGGCCGGGTATGGGCAATGTGGCAGAGCGGCCAGAGACCTTCATTCGCAAATCCATTGTAGTACCCGTCCTCATCCTCTTTGGATATCCAGACACGCTTGAGCAGGTACTCCGGCTTTTCAGGGGGTACCTGCAGCTTCCCGTTTTTATCACTCATCTCGCGATCCGCCGAGCCACTGCCATGGGCAATCCAGAGTCCGGAGCAGGCTTTTACAATCGGTTCGAGGGCCGAGACCAGGCCACTGGCGGGACGCAAAAGCTTCGTGAGGGCTCCTTCGCGGTTGTGGATATAGGGTTCGCGATTGGAGATGACGCAGACTTTGGGTTTATCGAAAGAATCAAAGAGAAGCGATTTCAGGCGCTCCGCGTTCCAACGGGTGACGGTCTGAACCGTGGATCGCACGCGCTCCAGGCCGCGCTTCGAATGCTCAAGCGTCACGCGCAGCGGGGCGGGTTTTTTATGATACAACCAGGCGAGTATTCCAAAGGCAATCGCGAGCCAGAATAGCGCGGAAACGATTGCAACTTGGCTTTCAGTCAGTTCGATGTTCATGTGGTCACCACCTTTCGCTGTCGGGTTATACGTGGCCTTCTCGGAATGGTTGCGGCATCCTGAACTTTGGCGACCAGTTTTTGGCGATTATTCTGAGCGCAGCGCTTCAATGATTTCGAGCTTCTCGGCTTTCAGGGCGGGGGCCATACCGCTTAGAATGCCGACCAGCAGGATTGAAATCAGTGATAGCGAGATCGCGGCGGAGTCCAGGATCCACTCAAATTTGAGTTGGGGGATGAACTTCGTTGCGCCGAAGATCAGAAGCTCGTAAGCCGCAAATCCGAAGGTCACCCCGATTGCACCGGCAAGCGCGCATAAGGTGAGGGATTCGAGGAGAACCTGTACCCGAATGCTTCTCTGGGTGGCTCCGAGTGCCTTGCGGAGGCCAAACTCCCGGACTCGCTCGGAGATTGAGACGAGCATCATATTGTTGATCCCGATGCCGCCCACCACCAGCGAAAGAAGGGCAATCGCTGTCAAAAGAACTGCAAAGAGGTTCAGAAATCGTTTCATCTGAGAAACCAGCGTGCTGTCCGAATCCACATTGAACTGGCCGGATTTACCATATTTCTGCTGGAAAAAGGCTCGGATTTTTTTACTCGCTTCCTCAACATCGGATCCCGGTGCAATCTGTAGGCTGACTTCGTCCAGGGTATTGTCCCAGTAGCTGTTGACCGATTGGAAGTAGGTATAGGGAACCAGAACCTGGAAATCAGGTCTCCAGCGCTCTTTGTTTGTCTTCTGCTCGGCGAGAATTCCGATGACCAGACAGGGATAGGAGAGGCGATCTCCTACGGTGATTGAAAGTATCTGGCCCAGAGGGTTCGTTTGCGCAAAAATCACATGGGCAATCTGGTAGCCGATCAGGCAAACCGAGCTTCGTGCATCCGTGTGGTGCATCGCCAGGGGGCGTCCTGCCAGAATCCTGCGTCCGGTAATGTCCAGATAATCTGGCGTGACGCCCAGAATACGCACATTGTCTGAAACTGAGCGGCCACCCGCACTGACAGAATTCCGCCAACTATACAGCAGTGGTGAAATACGTCGAACCTCGGGAAAGATACGCTGCAGAGGTAGAATGTCTCTTTCCCAGTTGAAAAAGTTGAAGGTCACGGCAGGGCGGTCTTTGGCTTTCAAACCGTGATTGGGATTTCCGCGCAATACGAGGTTATTGACCCCAAGAGTTTCGTATGTTTCCAGGATCTTTGCTTTTGTGAATTGGCCGAGAGTCACCATGGCCAGGACTGCCGAAATTCCGATGACTACGCCAAGCATCGTGAGCAGTGACTTGGTCTTGTTACGGATCAGGTTACCCACGGCGAGCGGAAAGACCGAACGTGAAATGGAATAATACAGTCTAGGATGGTCAATAATCTCCCGAAAGAAACTGAGCATGCGCTGGGACGTTCCTCCGAGAGCCTTTGACATAAGATCGCTTTGCTTCAGAAAGGTGGGGGAATCGCAGCCGGTAGCCGCTGGCTGATCGATGAAAGCTCCGTCACGAAGACGATAAATTGTTTCGCAGTATTTCGCGATTTCCGGATCATGCGTGATGAGGACGACAGTCTTGCCTTCCCGATGAAGGCTCGTCAGGAGTTCCATCACCTGGCGCGCACTGGCTGTATCGAGATTTCCCGTAGGCTCATCCGCGAGGATCAGGTCCGCGTCATTCATGAGGGCTCGGGCGATCGCTACTCGCTGCTGCTGTCCGCCGGAAAGCTGATTGGGCAGGTGACGAATATGCGTCGCAATTCCGAGCGTTCCGGCCAGTCGCAAGGCCTTCTCCGTATGCGCGTTCGTAATCGTCACTTCCTCACAGGGGTAGCGGGCCGGGAGCAGGATATTCTCGAGAACTGAAGTTCGGGCGAGAAGATGAAACTGCTGAAAAACAAACCCGAGCTTGCGGTTGCGAATCTTCGCAAGCTCATCCTCTGAAAGGCGGGTGATTTCCGTTCCGTCAATGAAAATCTTGCCGCGAGTCGGGCGCAAAAGTCCGCCCAGTATATAGAAAAGCGTGGATTTCCCTGAGCCCGAAGGGCCCTGGATTCCGACAAAGCTGCCCTTTTTGATGAGCAGATTCAGCCCGCGCAAAACCGGGACCTCTTCCTGTTCCAGGGTGTAATCGAAGTGGAGGTCTTTGATTTCAATCTGACTCATGAACTATTGCTCTTTGAAAAGCTTCAGGAAGTCCGCTTGCATGACGGCGTCCCCCTCTTTGAGGCCCGAAATGATCTGGAATACTTCCTCGTTCTGAATTCCCACTTCGATCGGAACACGCTTGCCGCCTTTCAGCATGGCAAAATATTTGTCCTGGTCCTTTTGAATGAATTCATGCCTTAGAGTTAGCGTCTGGGGCAGCTTGTTGGCAAAAACGTCCACGATGACCGACATGCCGGATTTGATCTGGCTGTCCGGATCGAGAATTTCGATACGGATTGGAAACTCAATCTTCGATTTGTCCCAGTCACGCTGCTCTTTAGCGGCCAGAGCGATTTGCCGGATCATCCCTTTATAGGTCCGGTTGGGAACCGCGGGAGCCCGGACCTGGGCTTCCTGGCCGGATTTGATTTTGGTGATTTCAATTTCGGGAGTGGTCGCATCCACAAACAGGCTCGAGGTATCATCGATCCGGACGATCAAATTCGAAAAATTGCCGTTGTCGTTCTGCGTGACGTATTCCCCTTCCGCCTTGTTCACTTGAACGACAGTCCCCGAATACGGTGCGCGGAGAGGGAATACCTCCTCATTGGGGTTTCGCAAAGTCTGACTGACGCTCACAATCGGATCTCCGGCTTTCACGTGATCCCCAACTCCAACAAAGAGCTTCTTCACGTAACCATTGTAAGGCGGTGTGATGATCATCTTGCGGGCGGGGTTCACGGTGCCAGCCACTGTCACGCGCTGGATTAGATCCTGTTTTTGAACGGTTCCAAGATTCATGGTTCCTGAGCTTCCGGGTGATTTCAACGCGAGGAAACCGGAAACCACCAAAATAGCGAAAATCGCTGCAAGGCCGCGCTTACTGACGAGCCAGTGTTTCATAGAGAGTTCCTTCATAGGTACGGTATTCGGCTTCGCGCTCGAGTAGACTAAAGTACAGTGTATAATAATTAACGCGGGCCCTGAACATGTTGTCCATCCCGCTCACAAGATCGAGGTACGAGATCTTTCCGTCCCGGTAATCATTGCTTAACCGGGAATAACTTTCCTCTTCCATGACCAGAAGTTCCTGCTGAAGAGTGAAGCTTTCGTTCAGACGCTGCATTTCCTCTGCAAGCGCCATGATACTGGCTTGTTGCTGGATCAGCTCAGCCTTGCGGCCCTGACGGTCGTTCGCCGTCTTATCCTCAGCGATCAAAACATTGCGCTTGCGAATACCCCAGTCCCAGAAATTGTACTGCAACGTGAGCATGACATTCCAATTGGTCGAACCACTCGCATATCCCGTAGGCGCGCGGAGATAGTCGCGGTACTGGTAATTGACGCCAGAGGTGAGAAAAGCCTGCGGCCAGTAATTCCTTCGGCTCAGGTCTGCAGTCTTGTCGCTGATCTGATTTTCGAGCTCCTGCATCCGGTAGAGGTAAGTGTTTTTGAGATTGGGAGATGACTCAGTCAGAAGCGGTTTGGCTCCGGGTGTCTGGGGCTGGAACTCCAGTGTAGGTCGCTCATCGGGCATCATGCCCAGAAGCTTGCGTAAACTGATCGCGGATTGCTCGCGCCTGCTTTTCGCACTCACGAGATCCAGAACGGCCCTCTGGGATTGAGCTTTGAGACGGAGATAATCCTGCTTGGTTTTGAATCCCTGCCGGTATTCGTGCTCCAGCTTGGTGAATTGTTTCTGGATTGCGATGAGCTGTTGTTGCTCGACTTCAATGAGCTGATGATTGAGTGAATAGCGGTAGAATTCCCGGGATATCTCGAGCGTGAGGGCTTCGCGCTTCCGCAGGGTACTGAGACGCGCCAATTCCTTATTGAGCGCAGCAATCGAAAGTCGCGTAAGCGATTCCCCATTGTCATATAGAGACTCGGTGGCAGAAACAGTGACCGAGCTTGTGAAGGGGCGGGTAGGGGATTGGCTGATCTCCGGAGAAATCCCCTGAACGCCATGAACGGCTGAAACATCCAGACTCGGCAGAAGCTTGGCCTTTGCGTTTAAATGTTCAAGATTGCGGATCTCTTCGTTCATGCGCTCGATGGCGAGACCTGGGGCATGGTCAGCCGCATACCGGATCGCATCCTGAAGGTTGAGGTTGAGTTTCAACGGCGGGGAGGAGGAAGCATGGCTGAGCGGTTGCAATAGAGTCGGGGAGGAGAGAAGCAATAGAACAAAATAAAATCTGTTCATGAAAATCTTCAGTCTGCACTTTCCTGTTTCATCAGGTCGGAAATCACGCGTTGCTTGAGCCAGCTTTTAAGCCGTGCATGAGCTTCGGGTTCAGTTGCTGAAAAGGAAATTCGCTTGGGTGTGAGCGTATCTGCGATCACGGTTGAGTTAAATACAATGGGCTCGCGATGTAGATTATCGGCAATGGAAACCTTGCATTGTTTGCCGATCATGCTGGGGGGCAGGGGATGCTTTAATTTCATTCCCCCAAGGGAAATGTCTGTGCAAACGGTTTCGAATTTCTTCAGGTCACAATGAATGGTCACTGAATAGGAATACTGAAAGCGGTCATGTACCCGGCGTTCGGCGGCCGAAGTTTCAAATTCCGGGGCGGGCATGATCCGAAGGAAAACCAGAAGTTTTTCTATGAAGGATTGGAGCATTTTCTCGATTTTGCACCCGAAACGGTGTTTATTACAAGAAGTTATGCATAGTTGATCGAAATTAGCAACTGCGGGTCTTTTGCTGCTACTGCCTGAGAAGTCGCAAAATCGGGATGAGGCATTTGGGATTTTGCTCCGATTGCGGAGTGACGAACTGGTAGCGTGCAGAACCGGTTTTAGCCAGTAATCGGGCACCCCGCCGATAAATCGAAGCATCGGTGAGAAGAGCGGTGTTGTACGTCAATTTGCCGGATTCAGCGGGATGCCATTGCAGCTTCCAGAGTACGTCGGGCAGGGGAATCTGTTCCTGCTTAGAAACTTCCAGAGCTTTGTCAACGAGGCCCACCATGCGCGTGAGCTTGTTACGATATTGGATATAAGCTTTTCTGGAAAGTCTGGTTTCAGAGAAGCTTTCGGGATGACTTGGCGGGGGTGTGCCCACCCAGAGGAGATTTTTTTCCTGGCCGGGGTACGCATATCCCAGCCGGTCTTCAATCATAACAATGTTTTGGAGATCGGGAGCGGCCTTGAGCAGGTCTTTGCGGCCGTGGCGTCGCAAATCGTAATGCAGCTCTGAGGGAGGTGTGCGATCCAATTCATTCCAGGCGGCAAGACCGGTGGGCAGCGACTTCTCGTCCACAATATCGTTTCTGGAAAGTACCTTCGTCGCAATATCGATCGCACGTCGACCATCAGGTAATATCAGCTGACTGAGAAGCTCGAGATTCCGGTCCCGCGGGCCGCCGCTGTAAAACACGATTTTGGCGTTCGGTGCACGGGTGAGAAGCGCCTGAATCGCTTCTCCTGCGCCATCCAGGATTCGGTAACGATGATCATTGATCGAGGAAGTCACGTTTCCCAGGCTGGATTCTGCGGGTCTCACCCAACGCGCGAGAGTGTCATCGATGTCAAAAACGAAATAGAGCGGGGTGTCTGCCCACACATTCAGTGAGGCCAACAAAAAAATAAAAAAGCCGAGTAACCGGGAATAACGATAAGAACACATTTACCTGATCGAATTATCCTGCCTCTTGTTTGTAAAGTCGATTCAGGAATGTCCCAGATTTCGATCTCTGTTACACAGCGATTGTCAAATAGTTGGCGCAGAGTAAAAATCAGGCGCCCGCCCAAGACGGGCGCCTGACTGATCCTAGTTACAGGAAGGAATGGTAAGAGACTTGCTGAAAAGTGGCTGGCCGTTTCCGCCGTCAGAACCAATTGAGGCGAAATCGTAAACATCGACGAGGTAAGAGAGAGGACGATCTTTCTCTGTTGATGTGTACTGGGTGCAATAGGCGGCATCACCGAGGTATTCCCACGCGACGCATTGATTTTCCGTGTGGCGGATCGGGGTTTCTAAGTAGATCCTTTTGTACCCTTTGCAGGTGGAATTCTCTTCAGCAGTCATGCCGACACAAATATCCCTGTACGGATTGTGGGGACGAAGATTCGCGCCATCCACGCAAAGCTCATCCGCCGAAACCAGGAGCGGACCAAAATTGATCTGCGGAAAACTCGCGAGGAGTTTTGTGTCAGAGCGAATCTGATCCCAGGTCATTGAATTTGCAAACGCGGGCATCGCAAGAATCATTGCTAACGAAATAAGTATTGCCTTCATATTCATTCTCCAAATGTGTTGTTCCTGCAATTGTTGCAAGAGGGCTTCTGAATATTGGAACCAAGGGGTCCGGTCAAGGCCGCTCTTTCGTGGTTTTCTGAGCAAAAAGTTTTTGCGCGCCGCATGTTCAGTATTAAATTATTTTTATCGTGCAGAATTCAATTGAGTGAATGGAGGAATTACAGATTTGTCATATTTTACATTGGAGCCGTTTAAGCCAGAGTGGACGTACACGAAGGAGCAGTGACGAGCAGCCGGATTGTTAATTGCGAATCTTACGGGGCTATTCCCGGCCAATAAAAATGAGCTACTTGACTTGTGCTGTGCTAGAATAGTAACCAGATTCTGAAATATTATGAGTAAACGCATACGGAAATTGAAATCTGCGCTCTCACGAGGAATCCTGCTGATATGCGGGGTGTCTGCCGTCGGGCTCTACCATGTGCGGAGCGTTTGCGCTCAGGAGATGTACTCACAATTTCTGGGTAATCAAAATCTGGCGGAGTCTGCTGGAGCTCCCAAACCCATCACTCAGACTTGTCATTCGGTACCCGGTCAGTCGGATCAAACTGAGTCGCCAGCCAAGCCCGCGGATATTTGCTGCAATATCGGTGAATTCACGAGTGTCGATTCACAGACGGGTCCTGCCATCAAGGCACCTGCTGTTTCGGCAGTGCTTGCATTTTCATTGATCGATTTATCCTCAGTTGCATCAGGTCTTCGTTCCGATGTTCACACGGAATGGCTTGCGTGCAGTCCTACAAGTCCACCTCATTTTACTCACATTCCCACTACAATCCTGCGTATTTGAAAAATTTCCCCAGTTTGTCTTGGCGAAGCCCTTTTGCGGAGATCGTTGTGTCTCCGTGTACACGTAGGCAACAAAGGAAATTTAACCATGAACAGTTACTCGGGGCACTTGGCCCTGTATCAGGAAACAATGATCATGAATAACAACGGAACTGGCTCAAAGCCACGCAGGCGGTGGAATGCCGCAACCGTATTGGACGAAATTCGAGGTCTGGATAGTTACTCGCCCAAAAAGATACAGAGACATCGGTCGAATTTGTACGGAGCGGCAATTCGATATTTCGGAAGCTGGAGGGCTGCCATTGAAGCCGCCGGAATCAATTATGTGAATTCGTCAGATCGAAGGAATCCCGGCTATTGGAATCGAGAGCGGGTGATTTTTGAAATACGTGGACTTTTGCAGCGGCACTCGAACCATGTGCGTAAACATAATCGGGGTCTTTATAGTGCGGCTCTCCGTCTTTTTCACGGTTGGGAAGAGGCGATCGAGGCGGCAGGGTTCGATTACGATACCGTGAGAAAAGGGTGGATCTCGCTCGATATGGGCAATATGCGGTTCGGAAAAATATCCGACAGCCGTAGAAATTGAGAATGTGAAAATATATGAAAATATATCTAACGCCGAAATGCATGCCTGCAGCTTTGATTTTCTGGGTTGCGGGAACGCTGCTGATGGGAATCGCGTTTGCGGAATCCAAAGTGGAAGGGCTCAGTCTTCGCGAGCTGATACAGGAGGCGATTGATAATAATCCGGAACTCAAAGCAGCAAAGTATGAGGCGCTCATCAAAGAGGCGGAGATCGGGCCCAGAGGGGCCTATGAAGACCCGATGATTGAGTTTGAGGCGATGAACTACCCCGTGGATTCGTTCAGTCCGCGTGAGTTCGGTATGACGGGTCAGCAGCTGAGTCTCACACAGAAGGTGCCATTTCCGGGGAAGCTAACGCTACTCAGGCGCGCAGCGCGTCTGGATTACCAGGCGAAGCAGCAGGGGTTCAGTGTCAGACAGCTTGAGCTCATCAGAAATGTAAAACTTGCGTATTACGAACTTTTCATTGCGCAAAAGAGACAGGAAATCCTGATTGAGCGGAAGAACCTGATTCGCCAATTAGTCGTGGTCACGCGCAACAAATATACGCTGGGCAAGGTATCACAAGCGGAACTGCTCAGTCTTCAGGTTGAAGAGGCGAATCTGATGTCGCAACTTCTTACAGCGGAAAAGGAGATTCAGGCCAGAGGTGCGGAACTGGGTGCGTTGCTCGGACATCAGTCGGCAAAGGTGCCCGGTCGGGTAGCGCGTATGACCAAAACTCCTTTCGATTTCAACAAATTAACGGAGCAGTTGTTAACTGACCGGATTTTTGCCCAAAACCCTGCACTGAAAGGCGCGGCGGCGGATCTGAATGTAGCCGAGGTTAAAAGTTCGTATGCCAAATGGAACTATCTTCCTGATTTCGAGTTTGCGATTGGATACACATTCAGGCAGCCGAATATGGATGACCGCGGGGTGGATGTGTTGTCTGGGGCAATCGAAATGTCTCTTCCGCTCTGGGCCTTGAGCAAGCAGTCCGAAGAAGTCAAAGGTGCACGTGCCGAGCAAATCAGGGCAGACGCCATGCTGATGCAGCAACGGGCCCAATTGATCAAGCAGATTCATACAAAGTATGCCGAGCTTTCAGAAGCCTCAAAAAAGCTGCAACTGTTTGAAGGTGGTTTGTTGCCACTGGCCAGACAGTCGGTTGTCACAGGTCAATCTGCGTATTTAACGGGTAAGCTTGAATATGTTTCGCTGCTTACGTTTATCAACGTCCGGTATCAAACAGAGATGGAATACAACGAAGCGCTAGTCACCTATGAAAACAAAATTGCCGAATTTGAGGCACTTCTCGGCGAACCGATCGGAGCATTAGAATGAGAATCTTTAAGGGAACCGCCCCGAGTCGAAATATCGTTATTTTATTGGTGCTCCTGGTGACTGGTGCAACATCAGGTGCTGTGGTCCTGCTAAAAGGAAAGCCCAGTGCCGCGACCGCACACGAAGCTCATCGCAAGACGGTCTACCACTGTCCAATGCATCCTGCGATTGTAACAGACCAGCCAGGGCAATGCCCGATTTGCCATATGGACCTTCAGAAGGTGGATGAGGAAGGCGAGGACGGTTCGGGAAAAAATGCGCATGCCGCCGGTACTGAGCAAAACAAGGAGGTAACCGGACGGGCGGGATTTTCGCTTTCCAGTGAAAAACAGCAGTTGATCGGGGTTGCCACTACGAAAGTGGAAGTACGTGCACTTGGCTTTGAAGTCCGTGCAACTGGCCGAGTTGCCTTTGATCCGGAGTTGTATACGGCGGTGGAAGAATTCCGGCAGGCCGCCCTGACTTTATCGCAAATGGATGGAAATCCTTACCCCGGTCTCCAGGAGCAAGGACGGGAACTTGTCTCATCAGCCAAAACGAAATTGCGGCTCATGGGGTTGGGAGAGGTTCAGATTCGTGAGCTGGTAAAAGGTAATGTCGACTCGATGAATCTTCTTCTGCCGAAAGGCGCGGTTTGGATTTATGCAGAGGTATTCGAGTATGAGGTGGGCGGATTGAAAACCGGGCAGCAGCTAGAAGTAGCTACACCGTCTGTACCCGGAAAAAGTTTCTCCGGGAAAATTTTGAGCATCAGCCCTATTGTCAATAGTCCCACTCGAACAGTGCGAGTGCGGGCTCTGGTTCCAGATCCTCAGAACTTGTTGCGCCCGGATACTTTCGTGAACGTCAAAATCAAAGTCGATCTGGGAAAGCGCCTGGCCATTCCTGATGACGCAATTCTCCACTCCGGCAGTGAAACGTTTGTGTTCATTGCCTTGGGGAAAGGGCGATACGAACCTCGTATTGTCACGACTGGTGTCAAATCCGACGATTCGTACGAGATTCTCTCCGGCTTGGTCGATGGTGATTTGGTCGTATCATCCGCAAATTTTCTGATCGATTCCGAATCACGGCTCCGGTCCGCCCTGAAAAACATGAAGTCAAGCTCTACAGATTCCGCAAGTAAGGAGTAATTTATGGTGGAGCGAATAATTGAGTGGAGCGCGAATAACAAGCTGCTTGTCTTTATACTCATGGGCGTGGCCATGGGAGGGTCTTGGTGGTGTGTGAGGAACATTCCGCTCGATGCAATTCCGGATCTGTCCGATACCCAGGTGATCATTTACTCGAAGTGGGATCGCAGTCCGGACATCATCGAGGACCAGGTCACATACCCGATTGTTACAGCCCTCCTGGGGGCTCCGAAAATCAAAACTGTCCGTGGACTTTCTGATTTTGGCTATTCCTACGTCTACGTGATTTTTGAGGACGGAACTGATCTGTATTGGGCTCGCAGCCGAGTTGTGGAGTATCTTAGTAAGATCCTGCCTCGTCTGCCCACTGACGTGAGAACGGAAATCGGGCCCGATGCGACAAGTGTGGGCTGGATTTACCAGTATGCATTAGTGGATGATTCTAATCAGCTCAATCTGGCGCAACTCCGGAGCATTCAAGACTGGCAACTCAAATTTCACCTTCAGGCGGTTCCGGGGGTTGCAGAGGTTGCGGGAATCGGCGGGTTTGTCCGGCAGTACCAGATCAATATCGATCCGAACCGGCTGGCCTCTTATGAGATTTCGCTCAGTCAATTGATAGATGCCGTGCGAAATGGCAATGATGATACGGGTGGCAGGTTGCTTGAGTTCTCAGGCGCTGAATACATGGTGCGCGGGCGAGGCTATGTCAAAAAGAAAGATGATATTGAGAAGATCGTAGTCGGCTCGGAGCGAGAATCGGGAGTGCCTATCCTGGTCAAGAATCTAGGACGCGTGGAGCTGGGACCGGATATGCGTCGTGGGGTGACGGATCTTAATGGCCTTGGTGATACGGTGGGAGGAGTGATCATCATGCGTCAGGGTGAAAACGCCTTGAACGTCATCAATGCCGTCAAGCAGAAGATCGAGGAATTAAAGCCCAGTCTTCCTCCTGGTGTGAAGATGATCCCGGTTTATGATCGTTCAGGACTCATTGAGAGCGCGATCGGTACATTAAAGCACGAACTCAAAATAGAAATGATCATCGTGAGTTTAGTTATTCTGATCTTTCTCTGGCATATTCCCTCGGCCACCATTCCAATTGTCACTATTCCCATTTCAGTGTTTCTAGCCTTTATACCGATGTATTTCATGGGGCTGACTACCAATATCATGTCCTTGGCTGGGATTGCGATTTCCATCGGAGTATTGGTCGACGGCGCGATCGTTGAAGTGGAGAATGCTTACAAAAAGCTCGAGCTCTGGAATTCCGGGGGAAGGAAAGGCGATTTTCATCAGATTCGTTTAAACGCTCTTAAAGAAGTCGGGCCTTCTGTCTTCTTCTCTTTACTGGTGATTGCTGTCTCGTTTCTTCCCGTTTTCACGCTCGTTGATCAGGAAGGACGGCTTTTCACCCCCTTGGCAATTTCGAAGACTCTCGCCATGGCTCTTGCAGCGATTCTGGCAATCACGATAGATCCGGCGCTTCGTATGATGTTTACCCGAATGGATTATTTTACGTTTAAGCCAGGTTGGATCGCCTGGATTGCCAATCATACTCTGGTCGGGAAATATTACCCGGAAGAAAAGCATCCCATCAGCCGCATCTTGTTTAAGATCTATGAACCCGCAGTTCATTTTGTTCTCAAGCACAGCACTGCAACTTTGATTGTGGCGGTACTGCTGGTGCTCTCAACCGTACCTGTGTATTTGAAGTTGGGTTCTGAATTCATGCCTCCCTTGAATGAGGGAGCATTCCTGTATATGCCTACGGCCTTTCCGGGAATGTCCGTCACGGAAGCGCAGCGTGTTTTACAGGCGCAAGATCAGATCATAAAAAGTTTTGAAGAGGTCGAAAGTGTCTATGGCAAATCAGGCAGGGCTGATACATCGACGGATCCTGCCCCGTTTTCAATGATGGAAACCACCATTGTGCTCAAGCCCGCCGCCCAATGGCCGCCGGTGAAACGCTGGTATTCGGGCTGGCCCACGTTCCTGCAGCCTTTTGTGAACTGGACGGTGCCGCCGCATCGAACATTTGACGAGCTTCAAAATGATCTCGACAGCAAACTGAAGTTTGCGGGTATTCCCAATATCTGGACCATGCCCATTAAAAATAGAATCGATATGCTTTCAACTGGGATTCGAACGCCCATCGGTATCAAGGTGTTGGGCCCGGATCTGAAGGTGATTCAAGGGATCAGTGAGCAGATCGAAGCGGCGGTTCGGCATATTCCGGGAACTCGCAATGTCTATGGGGAACGAGTGGCCGGCGGTTACTATCTTGATTTCGTTCTGAACCGGGACGAGCTGGCGCGCTACGGGATTTCGATCAAGGAAGCCCAGATGGTCATCAACTCCGCCGTGGGAGGCGAAAATGTGAGTTATACGGTCGAGGGCCGCGAGCGGTATCCAATCAATGTTCGGTACGAGCGGGAATTCCGCGATGACTTGAACGCCTTGAAGCGAGTTCTGGTGTCGTCGCCGAATGGAACCCAGGTCCCGATGGCGCAGCTTGCGGAAATCCGGATGGTCGAGGGGCCCGCTATGATCCGGAATGAAAACGGACTTCTGGCTGGATTTGTTTACGTGGATATGACGGGGCGGGACATAGGAGGATACGTTGACGAGGCGAAGAAGACTGTTGAAGAGAAGATCAAGGTTCCTACCGGGTATACTCTTGTCTGGAGCGGCCAATATGAAAACATGATCCGGGTGAAAGAGCGTTTGAAAGTGGTCGTACCCTTGGCTCTCTTCATCATCGCGCTTCTGCTGTATATGAATACGAAATCAGTCGTTAAAGCTGGAATCGTGATGCTGGCGGTTCCATTTTCTCTGATCGGAAGTGTCTGGCTGCTCTATTTATTGGGATACAATATTTCGATCGCCGTCTGGGTGGGGATGATCGCGTTGATGGGCTTGGATGCCGAAACGGGAGTCTTTATGCTCCTTTACCTTGATCTGGCTTACGAGGATGAGGTCAGGCAAGGAAAGATGCGCACACAAGAACATCTCCACGCGGCTATCATCCACGGTGCTGTGAAGCGAATTCGGCCTAAGATGATGACGGTGATGGCGGCTTTCATGGGTATGCTGCCGATCATGTGGTCAAGTGGAGTCGGCAGCGACGTGATGAGGCGAATTGCAGCACCGATGGTAGGCGGTCTGGCAACGAGTTTTATCTTGGAACTCCTAGTTTATCCGGTGATCTATCACATCTGGAAATGGAATTTTGCGATGGGTAAGGGAACGATCATTCCTTTGCCCTACCGCTCGATCAGGTAAGGCAGGCCGAACGAGCGGCTGCCCAATTAGAGCAGCTGGGAAAGACATCTCAGAATCTCTCGGCCATATTTCTTTTGGAGATTGGCTCCCACACCGCTGACTTCAAGCAGTTGGTCCAGGGTCGAGGGCGCGGATTCTGCCAGAGCCTCAATCACCCGATCTGTCAAAATTCGAAACGCCGGAATTCCCCGCTCACGCGCTTTCGCCAGACGCCATTCTTTGAGGCGCTTGACGGCACTTGAATCGGTTCCTGGTTGATCGTTAATTGCTCGTTTAGCCTGAGTGATCCGTCTCGATTTGCGGATTCGTTTTTTACTTAGATCTGCTTTTTCTGCAGCCGATCCGAATGCCGAGGCAATCTGCAGTTTTCCGATATCTTCTGATTTGGCAATCTCGCCGCGATGAAGCAGCTCAATGCTGCGGTATTGGATGGTTTTTTCGTCTTTCTCAAAGGACTGTTGAGTGATCGAAATCCATTTCTGCTGGGCTAATACGTTCAGGAGTGTCTCAAAGCCGCCGCGGGACATTCTATTCGGGTTCAACCTACTAGAAGTCGACTCCTCAAACAACTTGCCCGCGGAACGGGAACCGCTGATGAGATTGGACAGAATCATCGCAACCCCGGAACGTTCATTCTGATCCAGGGGCCGGGCCATAGACCTGAAATGAGAGGAAGCGCCTCCCGTGCAATGGTCGCAGATGCCACAGGGTCCGAGTGCATCAGCTTTGTCGCCAAAGTGGTTAAGGAAAAAGAGCATACGGCAGCCGGGATTGCGTGAAAAGTGGGTGACGTGCTCCAGGCTGCGGCTACGATGCTGCCGCTGCTTTTGGTAAGTTCTCTCCCAGTCCGGTGCTCCAATCGAAACAGTTTCTTCAGGATCCACCTGGACGCCGCCGTGCAGCCAGAGCTTTTCGAGCGCTTTGTCGAATATCTCGGTATCAATTTTCTCGGACTTCCTTGCTTTTTTTCTCAAGTCATCCTTGGGCAAAGGGGATTTGGATGCTGCTTTGAATATTTGCCGGAGAATCTCAGGTTTGGGGTAATCGCGCTCAAAGAAGAATTCATGGGTTTTGGTATCGGCAAACGAATACAGAAGAATTGCAGAAGCTGGCAACCCGTCGCGCCCCGCGCGCCCGATTTCCTGATAATAACCTTCAATGCTTCCCGGCATGCCTGCATGAATGACCGTTCGGATATTGGCCTTGTCGATTCCCATGCCGAACGCCACCGTGGCGACGATGACATCGACTTTTCCCGACATGAACCGGGCCTGTACGTCATCCCGGGAGGTCGCGGGCATCCCGGCGTGATAGCAGGCCGTACGAAAGTGTTTCTGAAGGTCGAATGCGATCTCTTCTGTGGCTTTCCGGGTAGTCGCATAAATGATTGCGGGAAGACCGCTGGTCTTCTTTTCACTTTCATTCAAAATCTTAGTGCACGCTGAAGAGCGGTGTGAAGGGAGTATTTCGTGGACCTGAATGGAAATGTTTGTCCGACGAAATCCTTGAATGAATTGCCTGGCAGCAGGGATCCCGAGTTGCTGCACGATGTCCTGCTGAACGACCGGGGTGGCAGTCGCAGTCAGGGCGACGATCGGGGCGGGTCTCAAGCCGGCCAGGCGCGCGCTCAATCTTCGATAATCAGGTCTGAAATCATGTCCCCATTGTGAAATGCAATGGGCCTCGTCCACTGCGATGAGCGTGGGCTTTCGCTTCTGCAGCATTTCTGGGAAGCCGGGGACTCCGAGGCGCTCGGGGGCGATGAAAAGAAAGTCGAGTTCGCCGTGGAGATACCGGAGACAAGTTGCCCGGGACTCCTCCCGAGAGCGGCCGGAATGAATTTGCTCCGCACGAAGACCGCGTGCCTGAAGTTTTGCCACCTGGTCGTCAATCAACGCCAGCAGGGGACTGATCACCAAAGTGACTCCGCCGCGCGCAAGACCCGGGAGCTGGTAGCAGAGGGATTTTCCCGCCCCAGTCGGCATGACCAGTAGAACGTCCTGCCCGTCAGCGACGCAGCGGCAGACATCTTCTTGTGAAAGGCGAAAAGAATCAAAACCAAATTTTTTGAGGAGGAGCCTCAGTGCGGGCATGGCTCGAATATGGACGAACGAATGGTTCAAGTCCAAAAGAAAAGGCCAGATCCCGTTGAAAGGATCTGGCCTTTTTAAGACTGGAAAACTGGAAGAATTACCAGTTTTTCTTGTTCGCGAAGGTTTCCTTCAGGGATTTCGGGAAGGACCAGCGAGGCTTCTTGGAGGCCGGGCGTGCCTTGGTGACCATGGGTTCACCAGTGAACGGGTTGGTGGTCTTCACGCCGCCTTTTTTGGCGAGAACGTCTTTACGAACGATTGCTCCGATGACCGGGAAACGAACGCGGTTACCTTTTGCAGCAACTTTCATCGCATTGGTGAACACGGTTTCGAGCACGTTCTTGATATCAGTGCGCTTAATACGAATATCACCTTTTTTTGTGACTTGGGCGGTCTTGAGAACGCCTTCGTAAATCTCATTGATAACATTGTATTTCGTAGTTTTTTTAGCCATTTGTTTTTATCTCCTGCTGTGCAGTTTGTGAGCAGAATGAAAACTTCGCAAGTAAAAAAATGAGTCTGCGAAAGTTTTTTTGCACTTTTAAGCGCAATTTTGGCCAAAAGAACCGATTTTCGACTCTCACGCAGTTCAGTTGACAGAGGGTTTCGCGCCGAAGGCGCTGTTTTTTTATTCGCTGGTGAGTCTCGCGAAACGAGATGCCTTCCTCTTTGACAAGCCGATAGGCCTCTTTTGTCGCATAAATTGGGGTGTTTTCTGGCGGCTTTTATATTGCCTGAAGCATAACCGTTCCCACATGCGACGATCCGCGACTACAGCGGTTGCGAGCGAATGGTGTTTCCCTTTTTACAGGCGAACGCCGCCCCAGGCCGCAACCGGATCAGCAAAATGGAATCGACTCCGTGAAATTTCAGAAGTCCGTCGGGCGGCATTTATCGAGGTGTTCAGGTGATTGGAAATTCGCGTCGTGTTTTGTTGATATGTGCGGGCACGCCGTTAGTTCGCAGTCCTGGATAAATAATCCAAGGCTTGCTTATATTATTGACAAAAATTAACAATTCTAATTATCATTTTGTCTATGTGGAGGTTTTATGCCCAACTTTATTTCCAATGATCACCCGTCTCCAAGCCGCAGCGGGAGGCGGAAGACACTCCTGATATTTCCAAGATTTCAGCTTTCGATCATCGGAGTCAATGTGGGGATCATTTTGACCATGGCACTTCTGCTCTGGGTTGCTGTGGAGAACGCCTTCCGTGACCTGCAGCCGGCAGCAGGTCTTTCCGTTAACGAGGCCACTTTTTTCAGAAATTACGTGGCGTACCAGGCGACGCAGGTGCGGATTGGTTTGCTGGTGGCCGGGCTTTGCGGAATCGCCATCTCAGTCATCGCCACACTGATTATGTCCCACAAGTTTGCGGGGCCCTTGGTCAGGTTGCGAAATTATTTCACGAAAGCTTGCGACGGAACGAGTCCCATTTCGGAATTGAATTTCCGTGATGGCGATTTCCTCAGTGAATTTCCACCGTTGGTTAACAAGGCCATGGCAGTGGCACAGGAGAGGGGCGCGCGGAATCACAAAGGGGAATGAATCAGTTTGAGCGAGTCCATATCCTACGGCCCCGCCATTCCGTCTGAAATGATGTTCTTCAGCGTATTGGTTTTCTGAGTGAGCAAGACCGGCAGGTTTCGAGTCTCTCCCGGGCGCAGAATAATGATCTGCTCAAAATTTCCGAGAGTGGGGTGGGTGACGACGATCTTGACGGGTTTGCCGGTCGGGACTCGCGAAATATGCATCGGGAGCGCGCCGCCCGTTTGAATGTTGCCGACCAGAACATAGACATCTTTTTCGCTACCACTCAAAACAACAGTGGCTCGCCCAGCGACTGCGCGTCCGATAGTATCAGAAAGAAAACTCAGGCCCGGTATTTTGATACCGCGATCGGTGGCCGAGCTGATCAGGACCAGTACTCCTATCAAACCAATCACGATGAATGTGGCTTTGGAACGTTTGCGCCGGTCTTTCTGGAGAATCTCACGTTCCGCATTCAGCAAGTCGATTGAACCGGAAGATCGCGCCTCGTTCGGAGCTGCAGCTGGGGCCGGAGCTGGTATCGGCGCCAGTTCAGGCACGGAAACAGGCACGGGGGCGGCTTTTTCAATATTGGAAAAGTTTTCGTAAATCGTTTTCGGCTCGTCGTCATTTGATTTTTGCAGCAGATATGCCGATTTTTTAATCAGATCTTTTACTTTTTCCCGGTCGTGCTTGATCTCTGCCTTGAATAGATTGCAGCTGAATGTTGCCAGTGATCGCGGGTCAAAAGAAGGGGACAGCCGGTAGAGCAACTGGTGAAGCGCCTGATAAACATCCAGGCAGCTGGCGTAACGATCGCTCGGATCGATCGCAAGCATTTTCAAGACAATCTGGTCGACTTCCGGTGGCACATCCTTCCGGTGCACCGTCGTGGAATGAATCTCGTCTTTAGCATTTAACAGTTTTTGCAGGATCGCCATCTCGGTAGTGCCGGTGAATAGCTTGCGTCCAGCCAGCACTTCCCAGAGCACGAGACCAAGCGCGAACTGGTCACAGCGGGCATCCACTGCCGTGTCGGCGACCTGCTCTGGTGCAAGGTACGATGGTTTGCCTTTGATCATTCCAGTTCGGGTCGCATCCATGTTGGATGTGGCCTTGGCGATGCCGAAATCGATGACTTTGACGTTTCCGTCGCAGGAAATCAGAATGTTCTGGGGACTGATATCGCGGTGAATGATTTTGAGAAGTTCACCCGTACTTTTGCTTTTGTAGCTATGCGCATAATCGAGTCCGGCAGCCACCTGCGCCACGATATGGATCGCGAGATCGATCGGGAAGCGCAGCTGATCACTTAAAAGGGCCTTTAACATTGAGCTGAGGCTAAAACCCTCAACGTATTCCATTGCAATGTACGGGATGTGGTTGACCTCTCCATAATCGTAAACCTGGGCGATATTCTGGTGATTAAAGCCCATTGTTACTTTGATTTCAGACTGGAACATGTTCAGGAATTCGCTATTCGAAACAAATTCTTTTCGCATCCGCTTGATGACCAGAAGCCTGCTGATTCCGGCCGAAGTAGCCGGACATGCACGATAAATATCGGCCATGCCGCCGTGTGCCAGAAGATCCAGTAGGAAATATCGTCCAAAAGTTTTCAGTATTTCTTCCATGGGGGCATTCCTGTTCATACCTGCCTATGGATTAAGTATCGGAAGGAACAGGAAAAATTTTAACCGGCCGTCAATTATATCTTCCGGTACGCCGATAAGAAAAGTAGCGAAAAGGACGTGATCGATGAGAGCTTCAATCTTTGGCACGATGATCGTCAGTGGAATCATGTATTTTGTGGTTTTTCATGGTTCAAAAAATCCAGCGGTTTTTCTCAACTCTCACGCCGTCGCCCTGGTTGTGGGTGGTACCATTGGCGTCGCCATCATGGGATATCCGATCAAGCGTTTCTTTGAAATCGGGGAGTTCATCATCTTCGGCTTTCTCTTCAAGCGCAGCAGCAGTCTGCTTCGCGTGACAGAGGAGCTGGTCAACGGACTTCGATACATCATTACCCATCCCAAAACTGCCAAGACCTTCGAATCCTCGCATCCGTTCGTCCAAGAAGCCCTGATGCTGCTGAAGCAGCCTGACCTGAACGAGACTCATGTCGAACATATACTGAATGCGCGAAGAGATACCTTCCGGGTTCGTTATGTGGAAGACGCGAAAATGTTGAGTGCAATTGCAAAATTTCCTCCGGCCCTGGGGCTGCTCGGCGCCAGCGCCGGGATGATTGAAATGATGCTGAACTTGAACAGCGCCAATGGAGCAACCGGAATCGGTGAGGCGATGGCGGTTGCTTTAACTGCAACGTTCTGGGGCATCGCTTTATCCAATCTCATTATTCTGCCGCTGGCCGATTACGCCACTCGTGCTGCAAGTGAAGATCTTTACGTTCGGGCCCTGATTGCCGAAGCCGTGATATTTGCGAAACGCGGATTTCCGCTGCATGCTGTGATGGAATTGCTCATCGGGCGCGTACCCGTCCGGGACCGCGTGATATTGCGTGAGCGCGTGATGGTCGCCATGTCTGATCAGGTCGCAGAAGGGGCCATGCCCAATTCGGGAAAAGGAAATTTGATCGGCTCCGGAAGAGGTATTCCGCCCGCTCAGCCCACTGACGAGACAAAGAAGAATGCAGCTTAACAAACTTCCCCCTTTATGGCCGCCCTCAGAGGCGCCACTGGACCGAAGTCCTGAGTTCTTCGAGCCGGAAGTGAGCGTCACCGGCAATGAGGAACGCTGGCTGTTTTCCTATGCCGATATGATGACCCTGCTCTTTGGGTTCTTTGTCCTGCTCTATTCGATGTCGATCGAAAGTACGGAAATGCTGAGTGACCGTCTGAAGATGATCGCCAACAAGATGGAAGGGAAGGCAGAGACGGCCCAGGTGGAAAAACCACAAGTGACTCAAGCCGCCTTTGATGCAAACCTGGAAGAACTCGCAAAATCAAAGGCCGAGATGGCGCGTCTAATTGCCGCTCTCGAACGGGCCAATCAGGATCTGCAACGCTCCAGGTCTCCTGCTGCCCAGGCGATCACCACACCCAGTGTTTCACGTCCTCCTGCGCGTTCGCTCACTCGTGAGGAAAAAAGAGAGTTATTCGCTCAGTTTGAAAGCATCAGCAAGGAATTCAATGAAGAACGTGTGATGAAGCTCAGCGGGCAGATCGTCCACCTCGAAAAGCAGCTGAACAATCTGCAGAGCGAAAAAGCCAGTACTGATGCCGAGTTGAAGAAACTTGCGGCTCGGACGCCTGCTGCCAAACAGGCTTACAATCATTTCATGGCTATCGCTATTCAGTGGAAGAAGCAGAAGCATGACGTTGACCTTGCGGTGACCGATCCGAAAGGTCATCGCTTCACTTGGAAAACACCCGCTTTCAAGGGTGTTATGGGCACATTCGTTCTGGACAGCCGCTATGGACCTGGCGTCGAAATGTGGCAGGCGAATAAGGGATTCATACCGGGCAACTATAAAATCGAAGTCATCCTTTATAACAAGCAGGGGAATCCTGATGCCGCCGGAGTGGAAACGAGCGTAATCACTAACGCAGGAAGCTACAAGCTTCCGCTGACCATTATCGATGGTTCCACGGTGCGGCAGAAGAGTTATGTTTTTAACGTGAATGAAGATGGAATCGTGAATACCCGGGTGAAAACAAACGCCCTATGAGGACTATTCCCAAGTGGTGGATCACGGCTTTTGTTTGGGTCGGGTTCATCACGGGTACCGAACACGCAATAGCGGGTGTCTCGTTGCTTCGCTCCGGGGGATTGGTGAAACCGGTGCTGCAGGCCACTGAAGGGTTCATGAGCATCCGCGGGGGAGTCCGTGTCTATGGAGCTTATGTACGAATTCAGAATGCGGCATTGAGAAATGGCGCGGTTCTGAGCGTTGAGCATGGGGCCGGGCAGATCAAGGATGGTATCCTTCATCTGCAATTGGGCGCGTACCTGACGAAGGTGGAATGGAAATCCGCAGGGGGACGCTCCCACAATCTGACTCTCAAGTGGAATCCCGAACGGAAGGGTGTCTTGCGGGATGGCTGTGACGAACGATCACCGGTTGTGACTTTGGGAGACTGGCGTTCATCGCTGAATTTTCCGATCGGTGAGTCCTGTTCAACACGAAATGGCCTGCCCTCCGTTACGTTGTCTCTTCCCGGAGAAGCCGAATGGATCGAGTCTTCACTTTTTGAAGCAGACGGAAAAGGTGAGCGTTGGCATCTTTACTCAATTCCTGCTTCCGTAGCCGAGGGCGGGGTGATCGGATCCATTTCAATCGCCTTGCGCTCTCAAAAAATTCAGCTGAATCTGGTCGCTCCCAAGACAAATGTCGGTGAGTATCGCGTAAAATCCGAGACCTTCGACAACGCACTCTCTGTTGGGACCCTGGGAATCAATTTGTCAGCTAACCAGATTACCGCCTCCGACAGTAAAATGTTCATGAGGTACTCCCTTCTTTCTCCAAACGTTACGGGTCCGCTGCGGCTGGGGCTTTTTTATCAGGCTGGAGCCGCGACCGGTGGACGAGACAGTGCGATTGAGTACTCGGAAGCGGGTTTTAAGGTTCTGGCCGAATTCATCTACGCAAAATTTGATCTGCGTGCCGGACTGCTGTTGGATTTTGTGAACTTCACGCAATCCACGAACGCGACCAAGCTGCAGTCGGCCCAGGTGGGTCCGGAGCTTTCCTTGAGATCGCGCTTTTGGCGGGACTATCGGATCAAGGCTGAGTTTTCTACGGTGTTTCTGGGAGCGAGCGTAGTGAGTTCGCAATCGACACTCTACGGTGGTGTATCCAGGCGGATCGGCTTCTTCGGGAAGGATGCCTGGGCAGGTCTCATGATGGGAATGGAAAGCTTCAACGTAAAGTCGAGTAATGGCTCGACAGGAAATTTCAGGACCCAGACGATTCATCTTTGTCTGGAATACTGAATTCAGTTTAGCGGCCGACGCAGCGGACACCTTGACTCGAGCTGCGCGGCTTGGAGCTGACGGCCCCATTGGAGCCGTCGAAAGTGAAAGCCAGACCTCGGCTGCTCTCGAGAACCGTTGCTGCCCACTCGGCGATCCCGAGAGTTTGTCCCATATCCGGCATGACGAACCGGACTCCGTCCACTTCCGCCAAGGCATAATCGTACTTGGTCGGAATGCGCCAGCCGACGGCCGGTGAACTGCTCTGATCCAGGGCTGCCAGGCCACTCGGCTCTATATTGCTGTCGCTGCGAGTGAAGTTTGGGTCTTCAAAACAGGCGCTGACAGCCATGCCACTGGTTGCCTGGTAGGTATTGGAAGTACAAAATGCGTTTGGATCGGTTTCGGACGAAGGGTTGCCGAAAATATGGTTCGAGCCCGTAGCTTTGCACCAATTGAGAGCAGTCGCAACGAGTGAACTCCAGAGAAGGCCGCTGCGCTGATCCTGCCAGACTTCTTTTCCTTTGCCGGAATCGGTTGCGCCAGTCCGCGTGACGAGCTTCCAAAGGGATTGGGCCCCGTTGGCCCGTGAGGCGCCGTTCCAGGTGGCTTCGGCCGAAAGTATTCCATGACTGGCACAATGAGCGACTCTTTGGGCAAGAGTACCAGCCAGGCCGCAGGTGCAGGGAGAATCCGCCGAGCCGCCGGCAGCGCCGGTGCTTGCGTCACATGTGGTGTCCCAGTCCGTACGCCTGACGTAGGCGGCAGCGGTGGCTGCCAGATCCGTATCCTGCAAAAGCGCGGGAACAGCGCGGGCTCCAATTGGAGAATTCGTGTAAACGGTCACATTTTCAGTAGCAACGGTTCGCTGGGCTGCTCCGAGGGTTCGGAATTCGGAAGAAGAAAGAAAGTTCATGTAACTTCCAACTGTGCTGTTGACGCACGAAGCGGTTCCGTTGACTGCTGTTCCTGCGTTGTTGAAAGTGTAATAGCCGGAGCAAACCCGGGAATCCCCGTCAATCGGAGTGTAGAGAAATGCGATCGGGACCGCCGCCTGGCAAGTGGCGCTTCCACTCACGCCGAAAATGCTGCTGCCGCTGCAGAATCGAGTCGCCGCGAGATTGGGATCACTCGCCCTGCATTGCATGTCTGTATAGGAACCGGGAGGTATTTCGAGGTTGATGGTTGTGGAGGCTCCCTCATTGGTATATGTCGTGACATTCGTTCCTGTTGGGACGCTGCCTGTGACCAGGTTTCCGTTCACGTAAGCTTTCTTTCCATTCGCCATATCACTGGTGATGAGATTGGCATCCGAGGTGTCGACCACAGTGTCGTCGGACCCCATCACGCTGAAAATCATGGCCTCGAATTTGAGATTTGCGCCAGTGAGATTGGAGTCCTGGATGGAGACCATGGTATCGCCAGTGTAGTAGCCTTTTGGGATGGTCACGGATCTGGATCCATTGATACCGACGGTTGTTACTCCCAAAGGAAGCGTTCCACTGAGCAATTTTCCGTCCAGGTCGAGAACCGCCTTTCCTCCGATCACATCACCGGATGCAGCAGGATCTTCACCCTTCTTTTCCTCGTAGTAACCGTATCCTCCCGGAGAAAAACTGGAAGAATCACATCCCGCAAAAAGAAGGCCGCACGCTGAAAGTAGGAATTTCAAGTTTCTCATGGATAGACTGCTCCCACACACCGTACGATGGCAGCACCACTTCGCAGTTGTTGGGTTAACTCCCCGGTCTGTGAATTGAAAACCCAGGCGGAATCGGGACTGCTGGAAACGACGGATGCCGTCCACTCCACCTCGGTCGGGTTCAGCATGTTAAATCGGGTATCCGGAAGAACAAACCGGAGCCCGTTGATTTCCGCGATCATGTAATCGTGGGCGGAGGGCAGACGCCAACTCACTTTCGGAGAGGAAGTGTCCGTGAGTCCTCCCTTGCCGTAATTGTAATTACCGCCGAGATAGTAATACCCCACATTTCTATCGGTTGCGTGGGTGGCATCCTCAAAGCACATGCTGTATGCCGGGTTGCTGGTGGCCTGGTAGGTACTGTTGTCGCAAATACCGGCAGGGTCTGCTTCCGCGGTCGGATTATCGGTGATATTATTGTTGCCGCTGGCCTTGCACCAGTTGGTCAGGCCTTGTCCAGAACTCCAAAGCAGGCCAGTTCTCTGATCCTGCCAAACTTCCTTGCCGTATTCATTCAAATCATTGGGGTTGGTCTGCGAAGGGTTGGGAACGCCACTGGCGTAGCTGATGCGCGTGACCAGTCGCCAGGTGCCCTGCCCGGAGTTGCCGCGGTTAGTTCCGTCCCATGTAGCTTCGCTGCCGATACCTCCATTAGCGGCGCAATCACTGATCCGTTGGGCGATGGTATTTCCGGTTGTGGTTCCACATTTGCAGGGATAGGTCGCATTTGCATTATAGGTTGTTCGGTCAGCTTTGCAGTGATTCCATTTACTCCGATCAATGGGAGTTCCGGAGTCATCATCTTTGGAAATCTTGGGGACCGCGCGGTAGCCCGGATCCGTGTTGGTATAATTCTGACCGGCATTTGTCGTTGCTTCAGTGTCCAAGGTGATCGGAGCAGTCGCTTTATCACGATGTTCGTTGGAACTGACGTAATCCTTGAAGGTATAATTCTTTCCGGAGCAATTGGCTGATCCCGGGCTCAGGGTACCTGTGTTGTCATAGCCATAATAGCCGGTGCAGATTTGATTACCTGGCGCCACCATCCCGGCACCTGCGGCTCCATTGCAAACGGTGGCTCCCGTTACGGTGAAAATAGTTCTCCCTGCGCAGATATTTGCAGGGATGAGGTCTACGTCCGTGAACTGGCAGGCAGATTGAGCCGGGTAGCGGCCGTTGGGAATGTCAGCCTCGATCCACTGATTGACGGCATCGTAATTCCAGCTGGCAATGAGGGGATTCGCGCTCGCGGCTGATCCGGTAATCTGTGCACCGTTGACCCAACCGGTCTTGCCGACCAGAATATCCGACGTGGTTGCGGCGTCGGAGGTGATCCGGGTGGAAATGACAAAGCTCGCGCCGGTAACGCCAAAGATGGAAACTCCTGCTTTGATATTAGCGGGAATCAGATTTGGATCATCAAAAGTCACACTGATGCTGCCATCGTAATATCCAGAAGACGGTTTGATCCACGGGGCTCCTGGATCGGGTGAAATGGCGGAGTGGACTGTCAAAGTACCTTTTTTCCGCTCGCCGTTCAGGTCGATGTATTCTTTGCCGGCGAGCACTTCATTGGTATTCGCCGCAATATCCGTGGGGAGAGTGTCTCGCGTCTTTGGAGTTTCCGTGAACGTCAGAGGTTTGGGAGCGACGAAATCGCTTTGGCAGCTGGTCAGCAGGACCAAGGCTAAAGAGAGGGCAACCCCTGAAAAATTAGTAAATCCCAAGTCCTTCACATATTTCCCCTTATCTACATTTTTTAACGAAACTGAACAATAGTAAACAAGATTAGTCATATATGTAAGCCCGCGAATTAGAAGGTTAAAGTATGAAACCAGGTGGGTTTATAGCAAGTCGTGCGCCGAGTTAACGCGAGGGGTTTCTGAGCGCGGTCCGCCGACTGAGCGCGAATTGACAGCGGGGGGGATCTTCGAGAAGTTCGCGTCCATGACTTTGCCTCAGGTAGTCCTTTCACTTCTTTTGATTCTCTCTTTCAGCAGCACTTCTCATGCGATGGGACGCCCAAAGCCGGGCGCCCTGCTCATGGGTGTGATGGGAGATTCCATTTCCGCCGGATCACTTTCTGACCTTCCCTTGAAACCTTTCGCAAGGTCCGAAGGAGCGGTGAATGCCAAGCTCATCTGGGAGAACAAACGGCGCCTCTCGTGGGCTTCAGGTCGTGCGGTGGCTTCGCATTTCCGGCTACTGGGGGACTATCTGCGCGCGGAAGGGGAAGACCAGAAGCTCTTTATCGAAAACTTCGCTACGCCAAAACACCGTACGCGTGATCTTCCCGGGCAGGCCCGGGAACTGGTCAGGCATTTTAAGAACGGCGCATACTCCTCGCTAATTTACGTGACTGTGTTGATCGGCTCCAACGATGCCTGCGACAAGCCCGGCCCGACTCCGTTGGATCAGATGCGGGAGGAGCTTCTAAAGACCTTCGCGATAATGTCAGAGATCAAGCAGGAGGACTCGATCCGAATCCTGCTGGTGGGAATTCCAAGAATTCCGGATCTTGGCGCGCCTTCGATTCGAAGAACACATACCCCGCTGCTGGGGCTGCGCTGCAGCTTCGTGCGTGATCGCCTTTTCGGATTTTGTCCCAATCTAATCGGCTGGCGGACGGTGGCGCAGTATCACGCAGCCATGGATATCGTGGAAGAGCGTAACCGGCTGCTTAGATCCACGGCTGCGGAAGCCACCGCGGCTTTCCCGAATCTCGAAATTGTTTATAGCAATCATCTTTATAATTTGGAGATTCCTTCCGAGCTGCTGGCGATCGACTGCTTTCATCCAAGCAAAAGAGGCCAGGAGGCGATCTCTCGTGAGGTTTGGCTGGATCAACCGTGGTTCATTACTGATTGAAGGAGATGCAATATGTTCACGCCCGCCGCTTTTATTTTTGTCTTTCTGGGAAATTTCGCAGCAGGCACGGCATTTGGGGCCATATGCGATGGAATCTTTCTTCGACAACTGGGGCCGACCTCCGTGAGCGCGGACCAAATCCTGAGTTACAAGATCCAAGTCGTCAACGAAGGGGCATGCAATCTGGAGGGAGTGCAGGTGACGGATTATCTTCCGCGCCGGACTTTATACCGAGAAGGTCAGCCCACGCCCAGTCAGGTGCCGAGCGACCGTCCGGCACCCCGCGATCATCTCCCGGTTCACCAGGTCCAATGGATGGGAGTTCATCTGCCACCCCGGGGGGGCAGCGCGGTTTTCGAAGTCAAAGTCCTGGTCCTTTCCCCTGGTAAACGCACGATCACCGATACTGCCTGTCTGGAACATCCCAGCTCGGTACGTATCTGCAACACGATTGATTTTTGGGTGAATGACTGAGTATTCGGCGAGTCCTTGCTTTATTCCAAACAATTACGCAACAATGCCAATTGCCGGCTCTAAATAATGAGAAGCTGGCAGCAATTTGCATTAACCAATAAAGTTGTCGCTGCGCATCGAAAGGCATATAATTTAAACACTGTGCGGCAATTTCAATCGGAACGTTTTGCTCATCCGGAGGCATCAGTGTCAAATTTGACTTACCCGAAGGGAAATATTTTGAGCTTCTTGCATCAAAAGAAGTTCCTCATATTCATTATGGGTGTTGTTGCTCTCTTGAGCACGCAAGAATCGAAGGCGGGGGCCCTGGCCTGTCCCACGGCTGGAACCGTGAGCTCCAATGCGACCTGGGGACCAATTGCTGCCGGAGACTACTACGACTGCAGCGGAATCGAGATCACCGTAAACGGCGGTGTGACTCTGACTCTCGCCGGCAATACAGCTTCGGGCACAGGCGTGGAAATTCGCGCTTCAAAGATCGATGTGAACGGAAATATTTCGGCAAATGGGAGCGGCTATTCAGCAGGACTCGGTCCTGGCAGCGGCATTGCTTGTGGTGGAGGAATGGGGGCGGGTCACGGTGGAAAGGGAGGAGACCCAAATGGTATTTGCGGCCAAAGACCCACTTATGGCAGCAGCACAGAGCCGATTACCCTGGGATCTGGCGGTGACACCTGGAATACAACAGGTGGAACTGGAGGCGGAGCAATTAAGCTCGTAGTGTCTGGAGTTCTCACTGTTAATGGCAATATCACTGCTAACGGAATCTCCAGTTCCGGATCCAATGCCGGTGGCGGATCAGGCGGAAGTATCTGGTTAAACGCCGAGACAATTACAGGAGCAGGCTCGATCACAGCAAATGGTGGAAACAGCGGTGCTAATCCTTCAAGTGGTGGCGGAGGTGGAAGGATCGCTGCTTACTCCCAGAACGATACTTTTAGCGGCTTGATTTCTGCAACCGGAGGGACCGGAGGATCACCTGTTGCTGAGTCTGGATCGATTATCAATATTGCGAGCGGAATTTACAGGTGTTCAAGCCCAGTTGCCATTTCCTTATCCGCTGCAGAACTCGGTGCAGCTACGGGGTTGTATCTTGATAATGGCTGCAATCTCACCATAACAGGCACTTTGAATTTATCCGGAAACGTTACAGTTGGTGCAACGGCCTCTTCAACGCTCAAAGTAGTCGGCGCCCTCTCTTCGAATGTGGTCTCAGTTGCCAATAGTGCGACTTTCAATTTAAAGGGAAACCTCAATGCAACGACTCTCGGCTTGACTGGGAATTCAAAAATTTATTGTTTAGGCGATACTTCAACGACGAACGGTAAGGGCTGCATTATCACAGCAGGCGACGCGACGATTCCTGCAGGTTCCGCAATCAATGCGAATGGTCTCGGCTTTCCAAACAACGCTGGGCCTGGTGGCGGTGTAAGCTGTTTTCCAGGAATGGGTGCGAGCTATGGTGGAAAAGGCGGCGGCGGTGCCTGTGCTCAACGGTCCACGTACGGTAGCAGCTCGCAACCTGATGCCTTAGGTTCTGGAGGCGATTCGTGGAACACGACAGGTGGTGCAGGTGGCGGTGCAATCAAGCTCGTGGTTTCGGGAACTCTCATTGTTGATGGAAGCATTACTGCTAATGGAATATCCAGCGCTGGACCTGCGGCCGGAGGCGGATCAGGAGGGAGCATTTGGCTCGATATCGGGACGCTCACCGGAGCAGGATCATTAACGGCGAACGGTGGGAACGGAGGGGACAGTAATTCAGGAGGTGGGGGAGGGGGGAGAATCGCTGCTTATTCTCTTACCAACAATTTTACCGGATTAATCACTGTAACAGCGGGGACGGGCGGATCGCCTCCCTCTGAGACCGGAACACTGGTTAGTCTGACGAACGGAATTTTTAAATGTGCAACCGCGGGCCCGATGGCGCTGACCGCTGCTGATTTAAATTCAGTTACAGATCTGATCATTGATAGTGGGTGCATTCTGAACGTGACTGGTGATGTTACTTTATCCGGAAATGTTACGGTTGGAACAACTCTCAGTTCAAGATTGAATTATACAGGAACTCTCACCGCGAACTCAGTGGCTTTTTCAAATACATCACGACTTGACCTGAGGGGGACCTTGCATTCCTCGAATTTCAGCTTGTCTGGAAATTCAAACGTCTATTGTCCGGGCGATACCTCTACAACAAATGGAACAGGGTGCGTCATTACTTCCGGAACGATGACGATCCCTGTGGGATCAGCAATTAATGCGAATGGCCTGGGTTTTCCAAACAATGCTGGCCCGGGTGGTGGCACGAGTTGTGTTCCGGGAATCGGCGGGAGTTATGGCGGGAAAGGGGGCGGCGGTGGTTGCGCCCAAAGACCGGTTTATGGCAGCAGCACACAGCCAGAGGCCCTGGGGTCCGGAGGTGATACGTGGAACACCGCAGGTGGTGCGGGCGGAGGTGCCGTTAAGCTCGTGATCTCAGGAATTCTTACTGTGAATGGGACCATTACGGTTAACGGCGTATCCAGCTCCGGTGCGGCGGCGGGAGGCGGATCTGGAGGAAGCATTTGGATCGATAGCGGGACAATCACAGGCTCGGGAGCCATTTCAGCAAATGGCGGCAATGGCGGCGATAACAATTCGGGTGGCGGTGGCGGTGGAAGAATCGCCGTCTACTTTGAAACAAATAGTTTTAGCGGACCGATTACCGTGACCCAAGGGACTGGCGGATCGCCACCCCCTGAGGTCGGCACGCTTGTTATGTTGCGTACTGGAAAATACACGTCACCTTCCCTGGATTTTGGAGCAAGTACGATCTCCTATCAAACAGTGGTTTACTCAGCAGATATACCTGCAGATACGTCGGTTTCAGTCGATTTCCGCGGCGGTAATACCGCAGTACCCGATGGTTCCTGGACAGCCTGGGTCCAGGGGGTTGCGAGTGGATCCTCTTTGGCTGCGTTCACAGGCAATCGCTTTCTTCAATATCGAGTCGTGCTCGGCACCTCAGGAGCCAATAAGCCCTCTCTCGGTTCGATCAGCATCGCTGCCCCGGCCTGTTACAGTATTGGATCTTACTATTATGTAACGACCACGTCGGCGAATCAGTTCAAATTCGCGCGAAGCAATACAGCTTCAAATGTGTCGATTATGAGTAGCATGCCCGCGAGCACAGCCTTAAAAGCGCTCGTGAGTTTTGACGGCGGCTCCACCTGGAAGAAACATAGCGGCTTGTCTTGGGCTGATGTCGCAGGCGGAGTGAGTACCATCGGGACTACCGGAAATAGCATGGCTGAGCTGGCGGCGGGACTTTCCAGCTACACGTTTGGCGCAACCCAACCCACAGTGGATTTCGCTTTTGGGTTGGAGAGCGATAGCTGTAGCGCTACTCCGAGTGTGACGGAACTGAGGTTTGATTACTGATTTTGTTATTTTGGAGCGACACGCGCAGCGTTGGAACCTAATCAGGTTCCAGGCGCTTATACGGGAAGTTTTGTTGTCACTGTTGTCTATTAGTGAAGCTCCAGAATTTTCAGTGGCTGCCTGATTTATGCTCGATTGAACTCAGAACAAGGGCTGCAAGGATGAGTGCCGCTCCGGCTGCTTGCATGACCGTGAGGTTCTCTCCGAGATAAAGGCTCGCAGCTAGGATCCCAGTCAGCGGTTCACCCATGCTGAGAATTGAGACTTCTGCTTTCTTCAGTTTCTGCAAACCGCTCAGGAATAGAACCATGGCCAGGACGGTCGAAATCAAGGCGATCGCGACAATAATAAGCCAAGCGGAACTCAATACTTCTACCACTCGTGCGGGCTCCCGCAGGTGAATGAGACCTAAGCTGATGCCTGCGAAGAGCTGAATGTACAGCGCTGAGGAGTAGGGGGATACGTTGGCGAGCCAGCGACCGGAGGCGAGGATATACATCGCGTAAACGACAGCCGCCATGATCCCATAACCGACCGCCACGCCTGACGAGATGGATAACTCCCCCCAGACGAGCAGCAGCAGACCGGTGAAAGCGACGGGAAGTGCGGTCAGATTATTGCTGGAAAGTTTCTCTCTGAAAAGAAGCCAGGCTCCCGCAGCCACAAAAGCCGGATTTATATAAAGTAGCAGTACGGTCAAAGACGCCGAAATACCCTGAAGCGCCAAGAAATAACAGCTCGCAAATACGGCATAGCCGAGTACGCCCAAGGCTGCGCAGGCACCCCAGGTCTTGAATGGCACTCGAAACGAGGATCGGCGGAAAAGTCCCAGGCCCAAGCCCAGCACTCCGGCGGCAAGGAGGAACCTAAGTGAGAGGAGTTCCCCCGGAGTCACGCCTAGTGCGTAGGCCATTTTTCCAAAAACACCCACCAATCCGAAGGCAATTCCAGAGAGTAGAATCTCAATGACGCCAATTGTTCTGTTTAAAGTCACAGCGTCTTACCAGCCATTGACCGGGAAGCCGTACAAGTCAACGTCCGAAACCAGGCCAGGATTGAAGGTGCAAGTTCCTGCTGCCGTTGGGTCGCCTTCGCCATGATAGGCCCCAAAATTTGAGCTATAGACGCAGGACTCACCGGATTCGCAAAGACCGTTGTCATTGCCTATGCTGTCTCCAAAGACCTCGACGGCATTGATCAGGAAAGTGTGCTGGCCCGTGCACGCTTCGCCGATTTCGCAAATGGAGTTGTTATTTCCGATTCCATCGCCGTTGATCTCGGGTCCGGCAAGGTCGGTGATCAGATAATTTCCGTCGGCCGCGACCGGACAGGCTCCCGGATCAAAGGCGCCGTTAAAATCCCGGATAGCCGTATCCGCGTTCGAAAGTCGCCAGTCCCAGATGGCGCAGTTACCGCTCCGGCATGCGCCGCGATTGGAAGATGAGATGGCCGAGGTACTCGCGCCCTTGCCCCAGGATCTGAAGATATTGTCGAAACGAGCAAAATCCATGATCGCGCTGAATGCCCGATAGCCGTTGACATCGAGGTAGGGCGTTTCAGAATTGGACGCATCCGTCTTGACCGGGCCCCTGTAGGTGCTGGCCAGGGTCTTACCCTGCGTTATCGTCACCGCCGGATCCGAAGTCGTACACGCGGTTGCGCCGGTATCGATCGAATTCCCCGTAAGTCCCACAGTGACATTGCAGCCGTTTGTCGAATTGGTGCCAACCAGAAGTTGACGGGAGAATTTGTTATTGTTGGAGGTTCCACCAATCGCGACGCCGTAGCTCGCGTTGTTTGTTGCAACGAGCTGGGCAAATTGATTGCCGGAGCTGTTGTTCAAGGTAATCCCGTCGCCGGAGTTGTTGGCGACCACGGTTTGTAAAACGGTATTGTGGCTGGAGGAGAGACTGATGCCCCGTGAATTGTTGGTTGAGGTGATATGTGAAAAGGTATTATGGTCGGAAGCTGCGTCGTAAGCGACGATACCGTAGCTTGCATTTCCGGCGAGTATTGCGCGGGTAAACACGTTGTACTTCGACCCCGAGTTCAATATAACACCAAAGTCGTTATTGTTTGCCGAGAGCACGTCCTGGAAGGTGTTATAGCTTGAGTTGATCACATAATAACCGTAGTGCTTGCTGTACTGAGCTTTCACACCAGAAATCTGGTTGTAGGTAGAGTTAGTGATGACAAGACCATAGGTTCCATTGGATGCATTCACATTTCTGATAATGTTTCGAGTGGAGGCATTCACCCCCACTCCCGTACCCCAGTAGGGCGCTCCAAGGGGCCAGTGGTTACGGGTTTCCACATCAGCCATAACGCTGTAATGCACGCTATACACGTAAGGTCCACCGTATAAACAATTTGCTGCTTTCACGCTCCTTATTTGTGTAAACTTCGAGACATCAATCTCAAGACAGGCATAAGCGACACCCGCACCGTCATAGGCGCCTTCCACCCAGAGGAAGTCCTGTGAACCCGCACCCATCAGGCAGATCCCGTCGTCAGTCGCCGGGTTCACTTCAAGATTGGACCAGGTACAATTCTTGGCTGTATTCCCGTTGTAAATCAACGTCGCACCGGGAAGAACAACCATGCTGAGCTTGTTCGCGTTGATGTTGTAACCTCTCGTAACAGCGCTGGCTGGCACCGTGATGATCGTTCCTTCCGCATAAACCTGATCCGGGCCGGCGCCATCGTCGTCAACACCATCCAGCCGAATGGCATTTCCGGTGGGATTGGCCGGGGCCGCAAACACGGGATTCGTCCACCAGCTTGAGGCACTGCTCTCGGCGATCAGTGTGCCTCCGTTGAAAATTCGAAGCTGATCGGATTTCCAAGAATTGGCATTCAGAAGATATCCAATCCCTTTCCATGTCTTCACGCCGCTCGAGTAGAAGGTCGCCGTACCCGATGAGGCATCGCAGACCCAGTCGAAAACACCTCTCGCATCCACCGCAGTCAATCCCGCACACGACGGAGTGCCCGTCAAAACGGACATTCGTAATTCCCCGCCATGTAAACAGGAAGTATCGGTGGCCGCGTTACACCCTGTGTCTGTCGCATTGAAGGCGGTAGTCCCGTCCCGCTTAACGTAATCGTTCCAGTTGCTGCCATTGACTGGATAAACCGGCTGCACGGTAATCGAGGTGAGTCCTTCCAGGACCGAGACATAGACGTCCACACTTGTCGAGCCTGAGGCATTCGTAGCTGTAACCGTGTAAGGCGCACTTGCACTCGCCGTCGTGGGCGTTCCGGAAATGACCCCGGTGGACGTATCGAAGCTCAGTCCTGTCGGCAACGGAGCGGAGATCGAGTACGAAGTCGGTCTTCCGTCCAGGTTGGTAGGGGAGTTTTCCACAATCACGTCATTGATTCCATACACCGCCGGATTTGCGGAATAGGCAAGAGTGCTCGGCGCTACCTCGTTCACGGTGATTGAGAGGCTCATGGATATTGAGCCTCCGGTATTCCATCCGGTCACCGTGTACGTTGTTAGCGGTGCGGCGGCTTTCGGCGTGCCGGAAATAACGCCGGTAAATGGATTAAGGTCGAGTCCGTCCGGAAGTAACGGAGTTATGATATAAGTCACGATCGCACCGCCCGTAGCTGAGGGTGTATTATTCGTGATCTGAGTACCGTTCGTATAAACGGCCGGATTTGCGCTATATGTCAAGCTCGCCGGAGCGGCATCGTTGACCGTGATGTTCACCACGACTGTCGCATTCGGGAGGACTCCTGTCGATCCGGTCACTGTGTAATTGGTTGCCGCCGTTAAAACCGTAGGCGTTCCTGAGATCACCCCTGTCGTCGCATTGATCGTCAATCCTGCCGGTAATGCCGGTGAAACGGTATAGGAGGTGATCACGCCGCCAGAGTTGCTTGGCGTGTTGGTGGTGATCGCGGAACTCTTCGTGTATACGGCCGGATTTGAGCTGTAAGTCAGTGAGGTCGGTGCAATATTGAGTACCGTGATCGTGACCGTCACAGTGGTCGATCCGCCAGTATTGCTTGCGGTCACCGTATAACTGGATGAGGCACTCGGAGCCGTAGGGGTTCCAGAGATGACCCCAGTCGCCACGTTAAAGCTCAGGCCAGCTGGAAGCGCCGGAGTAATCGCATAAGCAGTAATCACCCCGCCCGAGTGACTGGGGGTATTGTTTGTGATCACGCTTTTTAACGTATAGGTCGCTGGATTGGCGCTATAGGTGAGTGAGGAGGGTGCAACATCGTTCACCGTGATCAACACGGTGGCGCTCGTAGATCCACCGCTATTGCTTGCGGTCACTGTGTACGAGGTCAGCGCTGAGATAACTGACGGCGTTCCGGAAATCACGCCCGTTACCGTGTTCAAAGCCAGGCCTGCCGGAAGCGCGGGTGTGATTGCATATGAAATCACCGCCCCGCCCGAATTCGTCGGAATATTGTCCGCAATCGCGCTCCCTTTTGTATAGGTCGCCGAGGGGACGGCGTAGCTGAGGAACGAGGGCGCTGCGATCGCGATCTGCTCTGGAATCACGGTTGCATCACCTGCGGTCTTAAGTTGTGGCGAGCAAGATGCAAGCCCTCCTATGACGGCGCAAGCACCTAAAACAAAGGTAAAATATTTATTGGTAATGGACCACCGTCTTAGATTTTCTTGTGTATTACCGAATACGTACTGCATAAATTGAACCTAATCATACTATAAACTTGATGAGAAATTATAACAATCCAGATTACTAACTCTGTTTCCAGTTCTACGAGAGTCACTGAGTGCTACGGATTGAGTTTCAGGCAGATACACACGGCGCGCTTATGTCAGGATTGACACACCCGAAGTTACTAAAAGGTAAGGCTGCCCCGATTTTTCTATTCCGCAGAAATTCGCACGCCCGGTTTTGACAGCAAGGCATCCAGGTCCACGATCATCATTTCAGGAGCTCCCTTTACGGGCAGCCCCTTGAGCAGCCTGATGACTGCTGTCACGCAAAGTGCCCCGACAGCAGAAGCACCGACTGCCAACTGAGGGGCAGGGCACGGACTTCCGTCTTCCATTGTTTTGAAAGCCTGAGACATTGCTTCAACCACGTCTGGATGCAGCCTTGGCGCCAGATGTTCGACAAGTGGTCGGAAATGTTTGACATAGGACGCATTCGCAGGAAAAGCCCCTTCGGGGAGGCCGAAAATGCGACGGAAAGTCCATTCGTTTTCGGGCTCAAAACACATGAGTCCAGCGCCCCAGCCTACCGAAAGAGCGGAAATAATCACCTTCTTCTGGAGGCGTGCCTCGTCATGAAGGGGCACAATTCCATCCAGACTCAAGAAATCAATCGTGTCAAAAACGATATTCGCGCCGTCCACCAGCGCTCTCACGTTTTCTTTTGAGACCCAGTCGGCAATTTCTGAGATCTGGCAGGATGGATAGATAGCCCGAAGGCGTTTGGCAAGAGCGCTGACCTTGTACTCGCCGATATCTTCAGCGCAGAAGTCCTGTCGATTCAGGTTATGACTGCAAACACGATCCCCATCCACCAACGTTATTTGCTCGAACCCTGTCCGAAGCGCGATTTCGGCAATTGAGCTTCCGATGCCGCAGCCGGCAATGAGCAGACGGGTGTTTCTGATTTTCTTCTGCAGCTCTTCTGATATGTATACAGCATTTCTTGCCGTCAACTCTGAATAATTGAACACTAATGTTCTCCCGTTTTCGCTGCGCTTAGGCAGCCTTTTTTATTCTTAATTCGTCATTCAGGTATTCCACGAACTTGTACCAGTTTTCAGAAGCACCCAGGATTTTAAAGCCGTAAATCCGCTGTCCCTGTCTCCAGAGCGGGGTCGCTTGGAGCTCCACGATTTCAAAAGTCTCAATCGCCATCTGGATCTGCAGTTGACTGTGAAGAGCGATATCTCTCGACAGAACAGCCCGGAATCCTTCTTTCGAGACGTCCAGGACCCGGAGGGAAATATTGAGTTCAGCGGCTACTCTTCTGGAAGTCAGGATTCGGCCTGGAAAGAGCACATCGAAACGGTGCTGACGAACTGTACAACTGCCCTGTGCGGAAATTTGTGAAAATACCTGGTCGTATTCCGGTGCTTCGTATTGCTCTTTCAAGTAGCGCCACTGCCGCAGGGATAAACATGCAAAGAGATCAGTATTTTTAAGAAAAAAGTATTCCAGCAGCTCGGGCGTCAAAACCGGATCCGAAATAGTCGCATATTTGCGGCGTGGAAACCGGAAATGCGGGAATTCTTTCTTAAGCGCGTAATGATGCAAATCACGTTCTGGAGGATTTCCGGAATACTTTTGTGCCAGAAAAACTGGAGCCGCTTTAAGATCATGAAAAAATGCTGCGGCTGGCGCCCCCATGTAATCCTGAACCGGAGCCGCCTGCAGCTTCTCGTATCCGAATATCGCTCTGTATAGATCTCCATGGTGCGGGTAAATGGCGATCACATGATAATCGAGTCCATGGAATTGAGTGGAATACCGGTAAAGAAAGGTCACCAAAGGAAAGAAAATTTCTCCGCCCGTCTCTCTTCTCATCGAATGGGCAATTGCGAGAGACGAAACCTCGGCAACGCGTGCTCCGGCCAACCTGAGGGGCTCGAGAGAGAAGTGTTTCTCCATGGAAAGACCCAGCGGGTTGTCGCGTACAACGGTGACGGTACCGACAACCTCATTATTGCGAACTGCGACCAGAGTTGAAGTGCTCGGGAGGGCGTGCTGCAGAGTAAGGTACATTCCGGAGGACGAGGATTGGACGAAGCCCTGCTTAAGATACGCTGCGTACAAGAGCCGAAATGCCTGCTCTAGCTCGTCCTTTGTTTCGGCCACTTTGAATATAATATTGTCAGGACAGTGGTGATACAGGCGAACGCTGCGGCGATAGAGCGCGAGCTTCAACCCGTTTGGGAGGAGGTCGCTGAGTCGTTTTAGCGCTTTCCTAGTCAGGCGGTTTTTGAGCGCACGAAGGCGCTGACCCATATTCACAGTCAATTTATCGGCCAGAACACCAGATTTCTGAAGTTCTGTTATTTAGGAATTCTGAAATTCATGCATTGTCAATATTGTGGCGGGCCCCGCGAATCATTGCGCTACAACACTGCAATTCAACGAGGTCTTGAATTTGATGTACGGCCTGCCAATGCTTCCGTAGCCTCGATGTTTTGTGTAGTTGATCGCACCCTGCAGGGTTGCCTTGTTCACGGTGATTGTTATCGACTCGGGTTCCTCTCCCAAAAACGGAGCCCTGCGCTTCGCAGATATTGCCGATGACGATTCTTTTGCGATGATATTGATCGAGTGATGAGGCAGTAGTCCGTCATCTTTTTCGGCCGTAAAGCCCCCAACGAAATACAGGCGGGTTTTGCCGGTTCTAGTTTCGGTCAATTCTTCGAGAATGATTTCGAGATCTTTGACATTTTCGGATTCGACCGCATGGCCTGCGCAACGAAGTAGTTCCCGGGAGGTAAATCCAGCCGAAAACGCGGAAGAGGAAAGGGCCAGGCAAAGAACCGTGAGATACAAACTGAAAAGTTTCATGACAGAACTCCAATGGTTACGAGTCGGTGAAAGATAAAGCCGTCAGGCAATAAATGAATATAACGCTTTGCGTTATATTGCAAATTCTTTTTATATGGAGGTCTTAAAACTGCGAGGTCGCGCGGAAGCGCTCAAAGTATTGGGATAACTTGACTTCATCAGCCCACTGCGCGTTCAGGATTTGAACATTTTTTACCACTTCTGCGCTGACCTTGTTCTTGACCGCGATTGCATTAATCGCTTCGATATATTTGCGCGTAGCCTTTTCAATTCGCACTTTTGCCGCTTTACGTTCTGCAGCTGGCAAGGCCTCAATTACCGGGTTTTTGGCCCAGTTTCTTAACGGAAAATAGAAGCGTTCACTGCTCGTAGTACCGCCGAAGAATTTTGGTCCTGTCCCTCTCATCTGCCCACCCAGATCTCCAACAAAATAGTTCCAGATCGGAGCCACCTCCACCCCGAGCTCTTTTGCACGCGTCTTGGGAAGATCCCAGTGAATCAATTCGACTGCATCATAAAACTTATAGCGCTCAAGACCGCCGGGCGCCTGCACTTGCTCAGAAAGACTGCCCATTTCACTCAGCAGCTCCTCATGCCGTTTGTGGAACTGACGAAGTTCGTATCCTACTTTGCCTTTCGGATAACTGTCCCCACGGAATGCCGGTCCATAAATTCTTCGCTCACTCCCTGGGTCGCCGATCAGTTTGCCTTCTCCTATTAATCTTTCAGATTTTCTGTATCTTGAGCCGGCGACATCGCTCAGTGGGCCAAGTGAATGATGAGTCAAATTCGAACCGGGAACACGGCTGGGATTTTTCGCGTATTGCGCAAAACCGCGTTCCAGAGCCGCCAGCTGGGCTCGGTCGGCTTCAAAGATGGCATACCCGGCAGCTCCGGGCAAGGGCTGACTTGAAAATGCAACATGACCCTGGAACGAGGCCCGTCCGTAGCGCTCAACAAAGTAATTCGTAAACTTCTTTACCGCGCTCAGGTCTCCGAACACGAGTCCGTTGAATTCCACTCTGGCGTCTACTTCAGTCTCCAGGGTTGCGGGCAATCGACCGTCGGCTCCTGCGAGTTTTTTTAGAGTACGCGTGCCGTACGAGTTCCTGTTGTCCTTTTCCCACTGGCGTGCCAGCGCAAGACGTTTTTTATACGGAAACCCCAACCACTGTTTCTCGGAATATTTCATCGGACGATAATCCAGAACGATGTTGGGATTTTCTAGAAAGTTTGCCTCGATCTCCAACCCAAATGAGACATCAAACGGACGAGGAGTTTTAAGAAATTTCGACGTGAGTCGCTTTTTCAGGGGCGCAAGACAGTCAGAAGTGTCCGCCTGCGCAATTCCGCGCCACCCCTCGCAAGGATTCAGAACCAGCACAAGCGCAATAAGGAGTCGGAGAGCAAAGGCCATTCGTTAACTATTCGGAATATACTTCAGGCGACCTTAATCTATTATTACTCGGGCCAAGGTAGGAGGCGGAAAAATGAAGTCGCCGTATTTCTCCATATTTCAGATTCGGCAACTTCGCCGCTACTTCCTTTTTGGCGATCGCTTTGAGTTTTGAGGCGGGTAGCGATCTGATGCAAGCCGCATTTCTCGGTCCATCTTACAGTGATTTGGATTGAAGAATGTCTGCGCCGCGCTGGAGTTGTCTGGAGGCGCCTTGGTTAGAGCGAACTATCGAAGTGGGCAGCAGAAGCGCTGGCCAACCAAAGGGTCATCGGCTGGTTCCAGGGGCGGATGGAGTTCGGTCCTCGTGCCCTTGGTTCACGCAGTATTCTAGGGGATCCCCGATCTTCCCAGATGCAATCCCTTATGAACCAAAAAATCAAGTATCGGGAATCCTTTAGACCCTTTGCTCCCGCTGTTCTGGCGGAGGCCGCTTCTGAGTGCTTCGATCTCAAGCATCCGAATCCTTACATGCTCTTCACCGCTCCTGTTCAGAACCAGCGTCGGCTGGAGTTGTCTGATGAGCAAAGGCGGCTAAAAGGCATGAAGCTCCCGCATGTTCCCCGATCCGACCTGCCTGCAATCACGCATGTCCTTTCGTGACAGGACCGGCTGTCCTGTTCTGATCAATACGTCTTTCAATGTGAGAGGCGAGCCCTAGCGCAAATCAGTTCGAGGATTCTGCTGAGTATTTTTTATATTACGATCTTCACCCCCTGGAGCTTCTGGCTCCGCCTCACGAAGCGATCGGCTCTGAAACTCGGGTTCTTGCCAGGGGCTAGTAGCTATGCGAAACCCATGAAAAGGGGTAGGCGTAATTTCGAGAAACAATTTTGAGCAGTCGATTGGAGAGAAGATGATTGCGTTCCTGAAAGAATTTCTCGAGTTTGCAAGGCAGAGCAGGAAATTCTGGCTGTTTCCGGTGCTCGTGCTTTTATTTCTTTTCGGAGGACTGGCACTACTCGCTGGAACCAGCCCGATCGCCCCGTTTATTTACGCCCTGTTTTGAAGGTACAATGAGCTGGAGAACCCGGCGTGGGCTGTGCAGAGTCGAATCACGCTTTGCGTTTGATCAGCACGGGAGCGATCTACTGGTTCGAGCGACTCGCAGGTTAAAATCGGCTCAGGCAATCACTGAGCTCTTCATACGCAGAGTCAGTCAATGTCAGGTATTCGCTGCGCCCATCGAGTAAATCATCAATTGTAAAAATGTCGTCCAACGCGCAACTGCCGCTGATCTTGTAATTGGGCTTGTCCTTCCGCCAATAGGCAAAACTAGCCAGACAAGTAGGAGCGGACAACTCGGGACAATTGAGCTGTGAGAAAACGATTTGGTAGCGGTCTCCGCACCAGCCTTCCGCACAGATCGCGTTGATCTCGCCGACAAACGTCTTTCTTAACTCCGTCGGAAAGCGGTCCTTGAAATCCGAGGCTTCCGCTCCGATACAAAATGACAACGCAACAATCACAACCGGCAATAGCAGTTTCATTGCGGCGAAGATATTGGCGCTGGACGCCGCTGTCAAGCTCTACGCAAAAATGTCGTGGTATTTGCGATTATCAGGGCGCAGAACATTGAAAAAGCCCTACCAATTCACAGCGATGTGCTATCAACGATGGCAATGTGCGGGACGCGCCGACCGGACTAGCTGAAATCCGCATTCTTAGGGGAGACCCAGACGGGGCCTCACGATCAGCCTCTCAGCGGGATTTAGAATTGCAGACAAGGAGGAGGCTTTTTGGTGAAAGCGAGCATGAGAAGGGAGATAAGGTGCGCAAAAACGGGTTGGTTAGGGCCTCTTTCGGTCTGGGCTTCTTTAGCATGATCTTCGGTATTCTTATTATCCTTACAGGCCTCCTGCTTCTGTGGCCCAAGGCTAAAAATATCGAGACTGCTCTTGAACAAAGTCTGCGCTCAGCTGACGCTACGATTTCAGTAGCGCAGCAGAATGTCGGCATTTTGAATTCGGCGCTTTCTCTGGCTGAAATATCCTCGAAGTTTATCGCGCTGATTTCGGAAACGTTGATTACTCTAAACGGGACGCTCGTACAGGCAGCAACTGCGCTTCAGAGCACGGGGTCTACACTTGATTCATTGGAAGAGGGGATTGCCGGAATTGCTCTGCCAAGCCAGAAAGTAGGGCAAAATGTAAGCAATGCGACGAAACTAGCAGATCAGCTGACTCTTTTAGCCGGAATGGTTCAGGAAATGAGGGAAGCATCGGCTGGATTATCGACTCCGAATGCAGCCTTTTCTGAGCGTGTGAATGCGTTGAATTCGTCTTTACCCGCAATGTGGTCAAATCTGAAAGACCTGCAGCTGCTAGTGACGGAAGTCCGATCTTTCGCGGACCGCTTCCCGATTTCACTGCTTTTGCTATCTATACCGTTCGTTATAGGTGGAATTTTCTCGCTTTTGGGACTGCTACTGATCAGCAGCGCCAGCATGCATCGATCTTCTGAGTCATTAAGCTCTTCTTCCTGGGGCGGCCAAAGCTCGAGAGCGCGAAAAGCGGCATGACCACAGTTCCGGATCAGGAGCTTCCAACGTGATTGGTTGTGATTTCAAGCCGGGCGCGTGGCAATGAAGGAATGATCTTGCCGGCATTTTCGGGCATCGCCAGCTCTTTTGCGAGTTCGACAATGAGCGCGCTTGACCAGTGCCGCCGTTCACGCGCCGGAATGAGATACCGGATCGTAAGATTAGTCCATGCATCAGCGGTGGAAGCGAAGACCGAGGGTTCCGTTGCGATGTCGTACGGGAGATTCCGGCGTGAAATCATCTCAAGATACTGTTTTGCGGGCTCACGCATGGCCTCTCCTACCACGCGTTTAGCGACGCGCTGAAGCACCGAAATGGAGTAGTGGAGATCGGATTCATTTGCTACACCTTGAGTTACTTCGTCCCAAACATAGGGGAAGTCGCGCGTATAATTGATGATGTTGGAACGGAGAATTTCAGAGTTCGGAAAGGTGATCAGCGCTCCAGTTGGCTGAGCACCTCGAACCGGTTTATTTTCACCGCCGGCCTCCCAGACGGTCGTTGTTAAAATGTCGATCTGATAAACGTCGCCAAAAACTTCCCCGACCTCAATGCGATCTCCGACTCGATAATACGAACGGAACGAGTTCAGGAGCCAGCCAGTAAAGCTTTCGATAGGTGCTTGAAGTGCCCATGATAGCGCGAGTCCCGCAAGTCCGACTGAGCCAACCAGTGCCCGTGCGTCTCCGGCTATAACGCTCAATGAGGCACCGACTGCAAAAAGAATTATGAGTACTTGGCTTAGCGCGCCAATGGCCGCTGCTCTGCCCCATGTTCCAAGTGTATGATTGAGCATGCTTTTCAGTGCACGGGCCAGGAGCATCGCCAAAATGATAATCGCTATGGCAATGCCGATTTTGGGAAGTAGCGAATAAAAAGAAAGGAGCAGGTCGCGAAGTGTGCCCGTGGCCTCAGTCACTGCTAAAGAAGGATCTGCCGCTTTCGCTGAAGCGCCGTTGTTCGCAACCGCGCTCGAATCCGTCGGTACCCCCCAGGCCAGAAGTAGAAGCGCTGTGGTGGCCACAGCGAGCTGTGAGCCTCTCCTGAACTTACGAAGGCGAGCCTTTGCTGATTCATGATAGAAGCGGAGCCTGCGACCGGTACCGATATGATCGCTGCGTCTCAGCGGACGACGTATGGAACGCTTCTTGGGGCTCGCACGCAAACGCTGTGTTCTAGAATAGGTTCGACTTCTTATTTGGGTCGGCATCTATTCCCCCAGGTTCGATCAGCAATCGTCATGCCGCCTGCTCGGATTCGCCAGCATCATCGCCGTTCTTGCAGAGTATTCGGTACATGGGTGCGATACTCGGGAGGAAATGGGGCGGGATTCACGGTAGTTTCTGGTTCCTTCCTCTGCTGCAGACAATCACCATTGCCGCTATCGCCGTCGTAACGCTTCGGTTTGACAGAAATATCTGGGAGTTTTCAGCGGATTCGCGCTGGGTCTTCGGCGGTGGCCCGGAAGCTGCGCGGACGGTTTTATCCGTCATTGCTGGATCCCTTATTACGGTAGTATCAGTTGCATTTTCAATCACGATCATCGCGGTTCAACAAGCGGCGACACAATATAGTCCCCGGGTTCTGCGTCGTTTTCTGGAGGACCGCACAAATCAGTGGGTGCTCGGGACTTATATAGCCACCTTCATTTCTGCGTTACTGGTCTTGCGAGAGGTGCGCGATGATACGCCTGATATCGCCGGCTTCGTGCCCGCTGTCTCGGTTACATTCATCATGGTTCTAGCGATCGTCAGCATCGGCATGCTCGTATATTTTATCCACCATATTGTTCAGTCAATTCAAATTTCCACGATGCTCATGGGGATTCGACAGGAATTCAAAAAGGAACTGAACCTGCGATTCTCGGACGAAGTTGATTCGGGTGACTCGCGGGCGATTGGGGCAGCAAGAGATACGGCCGAGGTGGATCTTCTGCCAGGGAGACGGGAACTCCGGATCGAGGCTCAAAAAGAGGGTTACGTGCGCAGCATCGAGGTGCGGCAACTTATTACCGCTACACGGGGCTCCGGGATTCATGTTGTGATCGCGACTCGCTCTGTTGGAGATTATCTGTTTCCAGGCATGGTTATGTTTCGAATCCATAGCGAAGGCGAGCTGGAGCCTGAACGTACGAAATCAATTCGCAATGCGGTGCTTGTAAGCAGTTCCCGGTCAGTGCGGCAGGACCTGCTCTTCGCAGTCCGTCAAATAACGGATATTGCGATCAAGGCACTTTCACCTGGAATCAATGATCCAACTTCAGCGGAAGAATGCATTACGCACCTGGGAGGAATGATCGCCGATCTGATTGCTCGGCGGTTTCCGCCAGCCCGCGAAACTCTGGAGTCCAGAATGTACGTATTTAAGCGGCCCGATTTTGATGACTATGTCCGTGCCAGTTTTTCCCAAATCCGACAGGTCGCGCGCGGCAAAGCTCACGTCCTCAAGACACTCATCGGAACGCTGGCGGAACTCGCGCTTCTGGCCAAAAGCAGTGCGAGATTAACTCCCCTGAGACAGGAGGTCGAGTACGCCATGTCAGAGTTGGAGAGCAGTGGTATGACAGATTTCGATCGACGCGAACTTCAGCGCCTGTGCCAGTCAGAAATTCAGAAAATTCGACACCTAGCGGAGGATCTGCGAAAAACGGCTTAAGCCCCGTGGTAGGCAAACGCGGAGTAGTGCGGATGAAACATAGAAAATCGGTAGACGAGATGCTCAAGCTCCTTGCGGTACTGGAGTCTCTCTCTTTTCTTTGTTTGGGGCAAGGACACTTACCGAATCACCATTGCGCGGGGTGCAAAGGTATCAATCGGAAGTTCATCCGAAAACGAGTGAACCAACATGTAGGCTCCGGAAGCGGCATTGTATCGATAAAGCCGATAATAGAGTGCTACCAGTAAATCGTCAGTGTCTGGGATTTGTACGACCGCATAAGTGAAAGTAGTATAATTGCTGGAATTTAAAGTACTCTCGGGGATGATGTCGCCTACGAGTTCACATTTATTTTCGGTGATGTCCGAAGAAGGACATTTAATCAGCTTCTGTAGCTGACCTGTCGCGCGCCTCATCGGTGGAAAATAGACGTATCCGTCCCGACCCAGTGCCAGACTCCAAATAGAAGAGCCACTAGTTCCCTGAAGGGTATCGAAGTTGGTCATAGAAAATTGATGAGTAACGTTCCATGAACCTTCGGAAAGAGTCAGTTGTATAGCTTTGGTGTTCTGAATTGTCCAAGTATCGGCGATGACCATGATAATATTTGAAGCAGAAACTGCCACGCAATTGGTCATCCCGGGATAGGGATTACTTATGCCAAGCGCCTGCGATGGCTGATAAACGCTCCTGACAAACGCTCCGCTAACTGTATATTCGTTAATGTTGTTCGCATGGGAATTATATTGATCCCCGATGATGACATTGCCGTTCGGCAATACGCATCCTGCATGGACTCCCGAAATTGCGTTACTCCCTCCACCTGAAAAACTCAAAGAACCCTGAATGGCCATGGTCGACGAGACGATATCAGCAACTGGCGAATTCCATGACCCGGCGATTATATTGTCAGACGCAAGAAGGATCAAAGACCGGATCGAATTCCCTGCGACACTCAATAAATTGCCAGTATTTGCGACATATGAAACTACGGACTCTACCGGTGCTGTGTAGTCTAGATGATAATGATAAACCCTGCTGTTGGGATTGGCTTGCATTCCGACATACAGTTCTGCTGATGTGGCCAATGGCATGGGAGAAGAGGTAGTATTCGCTGGATCATATGAAATAATCCTAGGCGAACAGGCTAAAGAATTTCCAGCTGAAATCAATACGACTAACAGGCAACGACTGATTACAGTTTTAGTAAAAGAGCCTTTTCCAGCCAACTTGCCCCTCCGTTCGGCATGATCCTATTTGAATTATCCGTTTTTGAATAATCATTGTCAACAAACCGCTCTTAGAGAATTGGCAAGAGCTGTGGTAGGGACATTCATTCGTAACCAAACCTGTGCATTGAATGCGAGCTTCCGCCGCAGAATTTCCGGTACGCACCGTGTTCCACTATCTTTCCATTAATCGCCCGATCGATGTTCACGCCGGTGAACTGAACTTTTCGGCAGGCGGAGCTATTCCAAACCATTCTCCGAGAAGAGTTCCATGGGCGGTGACTCTGGTGACCACCCATTCGCTCTCCGCGATCTGCTGTTCGATCTTCATATTCCGACATTCGGTCTACGTTCCCAGTGTTCACGGCTTCTTCAATGAAGCGGCGACCGCCAGTTGTTGCTTTCCTCGGACAGGGTGAACCTCCAGTTCTCTGTCGGCTACGCTGCCAAAATCCTGCGAAACCAGGCTGACGCGTTTCTTTGATCGATGTTCAGGAACTTCAGCTCGCCTGAGAGAAGAAGCAGGGTGAAACCGTGGATCTTGGACCAGAACGCGAGGGCCGCGTCGCCGGGGTTCCCGGTAGGCAGGAGGCCTTCCTTCTGACACCTGGCCACTATCGCGACCAAATTCTCGTAAGTTCTCTTTCCGATCCACTCGAACTCTTCGTATTTTTTCGGGTCCGTCATGTATCCGCCCGTCATGATCCGGAAATGCTCCGGCCGTTGAGAGGCGAAACTGAAATAGGCTAAGCCAATCGCCGGAAGCCATTCCCGGGGCTCGTTCTGATGTTCGGATATGGCCTTCTCCATCCGCTCGCCTAGGCTGATGAAACCCTGGTGGGCGATAGCCGCCAATAGCGTATTCTTGTCCGGGAAGTGCCTGTAGGGAGCCGCATGACTGACTCCCGCCTCCTTGGCGACGGCTCTGAGTGAAAGCTTATTGGCATCGACCTTCCGCAGAAGCCGGATTCCCGCCTCGATCAAAGCGTTTCGTAGATCCCCGTGGTGATAGCCTGCTGGCTTGTCTGCTGATTTTCTGTTCATCGCGTTCGACCTTTCCCTTCCTCATTCTACGCAACACCAAGGATGTTGACAATGAAAACATTTAATGTTTACACTGTAATCATTTGTTGGTGTCTTGTTTTACTGGTCGTCAAAAAAAGGAGCACAGGCAATGCAAGCGTATATTGGGTGGATCGTTCGCTTCCGGAAGAGCGTTATCGCGATCATTTTGGGGCTCAGCGTGGCTCTTCTCGCTCAGGTCGGAAGGCTGCATGTGGTTATTGATCCGGATGCCGCGCTGCCGCAGGCCCATCCTTTCGTGGAGGTGACCAGCCGGATCGAGAAGCTCTTCGGGAACCGCAATACCGTAATTATTGGGGTCACCGCCCGCGACGGAGACGCCTTTCAGCCGGGGATCCTCGCGAAGGTGAAAGGGATTACGGACGGGATTTTGCTTACCCCGGGAGTGATTCGCGGAAACGTGATCAGCGTTTCCTCCCGGAAAGCCAAGGATATCCTCGCATCCAGCGAAGGGATTGAAGTCCGGCAGCTCATGGAGACCCCGCCCAAGAACAGTTCGGAAGCAAATGCCTTGAGATCGGCCCTCCGCGCAAACCCGGTCTATTCGAACTTGATCGTATCGAAAGACGAGAAGACGCTTTCGATCATCGCTGAGTTCGACAATTCGAAAGACGGATATCGCGCGATCGACGGTCATGTTCGGGGGGTTCTTAAGCCGTTCAAGGATGACACTGTCGAGATCACAGTGGCGGGCGGACCGGCGTTCCTCTCAGTGGTGGAGCGGTATTCGGCACGAATGGGGATCCTGTTCCTGCTCGCCGTGATCATGATCGGGCTCATTCACTATGAAGCGTTTCGGACCGTGCAGGCGCTAATATTTCCGCTACTTACGGCATTGCTTGCCGTGGTTTGGGCCTTAGGCCTGATGTCCGTTTCCGGAGTGGCGCTCGATGTCTTCAACGTCACCACACCCATTCTCATATTGGCGGTCGCTGCGGGCCACGCGGTCCAGATGCTGAAACGCTATTATGAGGAGCTTCACAGGATCCGGCAGGAGAACCCGGGAGTGTTGCCGATAGAAGCGAACCAGGAGGCGGTGGTTAGCTCGATCAGCCGGGTGGGACCCGTGATGATCGCAGCGGGATTGATTGCGGCCCTGGGATTTCTGTCTCTGGTCGTATTCGAGATCAAGACTATCCGAGCGTTCGGCGTTTTCACTGGACTCGGGATCCTGAGCGCTCTCGTTCTGGAAATGACCTTCATTCCGGCACTGCGGGCGCAGCTTCCAGCGCCACGGGAACGGGAGACTCATAGGGAGAGGCAGTTCACGATTTGGGATCGCCTGGTCGGGTGGATGCATCGTGCGACGGTTCTGCGCAGGAAGTCCATCTACGTGGCCGCAAGCATTTTGTGCCTGGCTTTGGCCGCTGGTGCATCGCAGGTCAGGACGGATGACTCGACCCGAGCCACGCTCTCGGAGTCGCTCGACGTCCGGATCGATGATGCGAAGTTGAATGAAAGGCTCGGCGGCAGCAACACTCTCTATGTTCTCATGGACGGAAAGAGGCCGGATGCCGTCAAGGACCCGAAGTTTCTTCAGGCGATCGAGTCGATCCAGAGCTTCCTTGATCGGGAAAGCAATGTCGGAAAAACAGCTTCACTGGCCGATTTCGTCAAAAAAATTCATAAATCGATGAACGGCGGAGACGAAACGTTCAATCGAATTCCGGAAGGACCGGCTGCCAGGGATCTGATCTCGCAGTACCTGCTTCTCTACTCGACGTCAGGAGAGCCGGGGGACTTCGACAACTACGTCGATTACGAGTACCGGAACGCGCTGATCATAGGTCTCCTGAAAACCGATAGCAGTGCTTATGTTTCTGATCTGGCTAGGCGCCTGCGCGAGTTCGCTGGTACTCGCTTCGGATCGGATATCGATTTTCAAATCGGAGGAGGCGTTATGGTCGGAGCGGCGCTGACCGAGGTTCTTGTCCACGACAAGATACTGAACATCGTTCAGATCGCATTCGTGGTTTTCTTGGTTTCTTCGCTGTTCTTCCGCTCCTTTCAAGCCGGTGCGCTAATCATGGTACCCCTCCTGATGACGATCCTGGCGAACTTCGGCTTCATGGGGCTGATGGGAATACCGTTGCAAATGGCGACCGCGCTTACCTCGGCAATGGCCGTGGGGATCGGGGCGGATTACGCCATCTACCTGAGCTACCGGATTCGTGAGGAGCTGCGCCAAACGGCCGACGAGCCGGAGGCGATCCGCAAGGCCTTCTCGTCAGCCGGAAAGGCTATCCTCTTCGTTTCATCGGCAGTGGCCGGCGGGTATGCGCTGCTGATGCTTTCATGGAATTTTCACGTTCATCTTTGGATGGGGGCGCTGATCAGCCTCGCCATGCTCGTGGCGTCCATCAGTTCGCTTACTCTTTTTCCTGCATTGCTGCTTACGTTCAGGCCGAAGTTCGTGTTCGGTGTTGCGAGGCCGCCGGGAGCGACGAACTCGGTCGACGTACGTCATGAGACTCGACCTGTTCTGCCTTTGCTGATAGCGCTGGTTTTCTTGGGTGCGATGCCGGCCGCTCGCGCGGGTGATATAGACGCCGTGGCGGCAATGGAGCGCAGCTATGCTGTCACGCGAATTAGCGAATCGGCGACTGAATCGACCTTCACCCTGACGAACGCATCCGGACAGAGGCGCGTTCGCAAGACGATCGGGATGGCGAAGATCATAGATGGCACTCCCAATTTCCGTCGGATGGTCCGATTCGTTTCCCCTCCCGATGTTAAGGGTACGGCCACTTTGCTCATAGAGAACGACGGCGGAAGCGACGATATCTGGATCTATCTCCCGGCTTTGAGGAAAACTCGGCGCATCGTGGCTTCGAACAAGAAGGACAGCTTCGTGGGGACGGACTTTTCCTACGGCGATATGCTCGGCTATCGCGTCGGGGAGTGGAATCACAGAATGCTTCGCAAGGAAAAGATCGAGGAACAGGGGTGCATCGTCATCGAGTCGGTGCCGAAAACCGAGGAGATCAAAAACCAGACAGGATACTCGAAGCGGATCAGCTGGGTGAGAACCGATAATTTCGTGGTCGCCCAGGCTGATGCTTACGACTTGTCCGGGGCGCATCTCAAGCGGTTCACGTTCAAGGAGATCAGGGCTGTGGGAGGCGCGGAGCGTAAATCGCAGCCCATGAAGATCGAGGGCGCAAACATCCAAACGGGACATCGGACACTGATCGAACTTGAGAATTTCCGCGCGGATCCGGGGCTAAAGGATGATGTGTTCACCATTCGGAATCTTGAGAGGCAATGATGCGCATCACTCGGTGGGTCTGGGGCTCATTCTTTGTTTTGTCGCTCACGCAAGTCGCAGGTGCAGGGGAGCCGTGGGATTATTCGGGATCGATTCGCGCCGGGGGACTAACCCAGGAGCGTTGTTTCTCGGGTCCTCGAAACGAGGGGACTCTGGGATTTTGGGCAGGCCTTGGCGCGCGCCTGAGTGAAAGCACGAGGGTGCGTTTAGATGGCCGAGCGATATCCTCACGGCATAATAGCTGTGATCCCCCTGCGTTTGATCTTCGCGAAGCCTTTTTCACCGTGGAAACCGGTGCACTCGAGTTTCGCGCTGGGAGACAGCTTATCCGCTGGGGCCGGGTCGACGCTTTCAATCCGACGGATCAGGTAGGTCCCCACGATTACACGCTTCCGGTATTCGACGAGCAGGACCAGCGGCTCGGGATCTTTGCCGCAAGCATCGGCGCCACACTGGCGGAGTTCAGTGTGAAGGCCCTTTGGCTTCCAGAGTTCCGCCCGAACTACTTCCCGTTTCCTTCTTTACCGCCCGGCGTGAGCCTGAGAGAGGCGCGTCCCGATGAAGCCTGGAATCAATGGAGTGTTCGCGTTGAACGAATGGGCTCAGGGTTCGACGCTTCTGCGAGTTTCTTTGACGGGTTCGATAGGAACCCCGATCTGGGATTCCATACTTCTTCGCTGGCTGGAGCGGAGTTCGCGCTCAGGCACCATCGCATCCGGATGCTCGGTGCCGATGGGGCGTGGGTGCTAGGGCAGTTCGGCGCGAGGGCGGAGGTGGCATACGTATTCACGGCGGACCGAGACGGAATGGATCCGATGATCAAAAATTCCTACTTTCAGAGCGTTTTAGGACTGGACCGGACGTTCTGGGAGTCATGTAATGTGAATTTGCAGCACATGTTCCGCTCAGTCACGCGCTTCACGGAGTATGCGGGACCAGATCCGGTGCTGCGGCAGATTGCGGGCGAGGTGGCGCTGCTCGCGGCCCAAACGCGGCCTTCTCAGCACGGCATTTCGCTGAGAATCGCTGATCGGTGGTTTGATGACACTCTTGAAGCGGAGCTGGGGACAGCCGTCTGGTTAGCGGATGTTGACACAGTTACCCGGGCAAGGGCCGCTTATTCCTTAACGGAGAGAGTGACAGGAATTGTCGGAGCCGAAATCTATCGCGGGAAGTCGCGCGGCACTTTCGGCAGATTGAGGGCTCTTTCGACATTTTACGGGGAGCTAAGGTTCTTATTTTAAAAGGGGCCCGGATGAAAAGTTTGGACCTTATCAAAAATGGTCGCGCGTTCTTCCTAAACTGCAGAATCCGGGAACCTTCATCGTCGCCAGGGAATACAAGACGAAAAGCCAAGGGGCGTTCGGGTTGGAATTCCTCCATTCGGTTTTTCCTGGCTGCGCGGGCGCCTTGTGGTGAACGCAGAAGAGATCGAAACCGTTCGCTTGATTATCAAGCTCTGGCAAGACGGGATGACCTATACGGCCATCGCCTCACACCTGAATGGCCATGGGATCAAGACCCGGAAGCATTCCATTCGCTGCTTCTGCCTGTGGGCCGCAAGTGTACCTTATTACCCGTGACATTGTTCATATTGGTTTCCGTTGCCACGACCGAGGTCGCCTTGGCGGATGACAATGCAGTTATCGAGAAAAGCCTTGTTAAACAGGTTGAGTGTCTTCGAAAAGATCCGGGAAATCTCCAGTGTCGAGCGCATTATAATGAATTAAAGAGACAGTATCTGCGGCCAAAGTGTGCTGGTAATAAGATCCGAGGAAAACTGCTTATTTCGGACGGATCGCAAGAAATTACGGAGAGAGGTGTTGCGAGCCTGATTTTGGACCAAGACTCTGACACCAAGCAAGGTGCCATCAGCATTCAGCTTGATTCTGTTGGGGCTGCTACTTTGGAAAAGATGACTTCAGGCCTGCTTGGCAAGACCTTGAAAATTAAGGCCGAAAATTATGAGATTCAGCCGAATGTCCAAAGCGTTATTAAAGACGGTCGAGTGATGATTACTTTCGGATTCAGTAGCGGCCCCAGGGCCAGTGAAATGTTTCAAAAGCTTTGCCCTCACCCGATTGTGCAAAAACTCAAGCCAGAACTTCAACCGTAAGTTGACGACAACGCTAGCTCTATAATGCAGCCGTCCGGGTCGAGACGTAAAGACTAGTCATAAGCTCAATCGCTTGCGCGGAGAGGTGGACTTTTTTGAATTGCGGTCCCTGTACTGATTTTTCACCGTGAGGACTATTTATGATCACCCAGAATCGTGAGCCTTTTTAGGTCAGAAAGTAATCGAACCCCGTCATCAAATGAAGCGCGATATTTTTCCCGGCCTCTCGCATGTTCACGGAACGATTCGCCGAAGCTTTCTAGGACTTAGAACCATGAGTAGCGCGTGCGTAGGTTCCCTGCTGTTGTCGTCATTAGCATAGACATCTGCTTTAAATTCGGATTCAAGCTTCCGTAACTGCGCAGTCCATCGTTTTGCTTGTTCGGCGGTGAGTGGACGATGCACCAGTTCCCTGTAAGCTTCCCGGATTCCAAAAGACCGGGTGAAATCTCCTTCATCAAAGCACTCAATGCGCGACGAACCAGAGCGATATCTCAGCTCGCGCCACTTTTCGAAGATTGCTCCCAACTCCATGTATGGCCTGAGCCGGTCTCGTGCAGTCATAATAGCTATTCGTAAAAAAGACGAAATTTCTGTAACTTTGATTAAACTTCTGCATGTGTCAAGCGTTTCGTCAGTCTCAATTAACGGAATTCATGTGAATTCAAATAGTTATCTGTGGCATCATGCTTGCTGATACATCGCATTAAGAACAGCACTTGAGCAGCTCAGAGCGAGGTATGAAATGAAAACGTTGAAATTTAAGTTTAGCACGAAATTTTTATTGGTTGTTTTGATCGGCCTGATGACCTCGTCTCTTACGCAGGCGGCAGAATCCGCCAAAAACGTGAAGTGCTTGAACCTTGAAGAAATCTGGCGACATCACGTCAATACTCCTGCAATGCAATCCAAAACGTACCTTACAGATATGGACGGTCTCGATGGTTTCCCGCCTGATCAGAAAGCCTTGATAATTGGTAGAAGCCTCCAGGGCCAAGACCACTTTTTGGCAGATCGTCCAATAATTCAAAAAGGGTGTGATAAGGTTCTATTTTCTGGCATGCCTTTTCGTATCAAGAGATACACCGAAAACGAACTCTACTTTGAGACCGATAAGAGACTCGATGACCATGGGACAAGCGCGAAGGAAACCTTTAGCTATAAGCGCATCGGTCCCAACAAAATTCAGGTAGAATATGTAATACCTGTCACAACTGCAGTTCAAGGTTGTGCAGTACAGAGGGCTCTCACAAAATCTACCTTCATCGTTGTTTCGGAGGAAAACGGAGTCCCAGAACCAGAGGCAATGTCACAGCGCCTGCTTAATCAGGTAATTACGGGACTTACACCTGCAGACTCAAGTCAACATTCTTGTTCCGAGGCTTCCGACGCAATGGTCAAACCGGCAAGCGGCGGCTCATCCACCGGCTATCAACTTGATACAGAAGCGAAAGCCAGCGCCGCAATTTAAATAAAACTTATCTGGGGTACTCAGAGTTGAGACTGGGTACCCTGAATCCTCGCGAGATTAATATGCGTAAGGCGGAGCACTTTGTTCAGGAACGCTGTGAATTACTGGTGAACGAAAAGACAAGCGCCCAAATTTCGATAGCAGCAAAAATTTAGACTAATACCCTCTCTTTGAAATCCACCCATTTTGTCGAAAATACACATATTCCTAGGCAAAATTACGATTTTATGTGACATAGAAAAACATTGCTTGTCATTGTGGGCACTCCGATTTCATTGCGAATTTTTCAAATATTATCATTTTTCTGGAAATGAAAGATGTCTCAGCCGCGCAGGCCGGAAACCACTAGAGAACCGTCCATCGACGCGCTTTTCGAAACATCGAGTTCTTGAAACCCACGCCAGAGCGTGTTTTTCGACTGTTCAGCAATTTGATGGCCACCAAAAATCACAAGCTTTTATGATCATTCGGACATGAGGTGTATTCTCAATCTCTATTGAGAGACCCTGCGGGATGTGTAATACCCAAAACAGATGTACTTAGCGGGTTATGAAACACTTTCGATCCTGTTGCTGCCCTACGCTGCCATGGCTGCGATGTTCTCATTCGCATATGCATTGATTTGGAAGTTCCGACTGGGGATTCCATTGCTGCCCATCTCCTGGCGACAGGAATATACCCGGATCAGCATCGCGGTCGTTTTATTGGGAGTGTGCGCCACGGCTGGAGTGCGTCTCTTAGATGTCAGAATTCCATTCGATATGCAGAACTCTTGGTTTTACCTTGTTTTTGCGACCCCCGTCGCCGAGGAGCTTCTCTTTCGGCAGGCGATCTACGGTTTAATGGAGCAACGTGGTTTACCAATTCACACGGTGATTACGATCTCATCGCTAATATTTGGCGCCTATCACTTGATTGGCCTTCTGTTGCTGCCTCAAAGTTATTGGTTTTTTGTTACCTTGCAGGCGATCTTTGCTTGTGTGATCGGCTTTGCCTTTGGGTATATAAGGCACGGTACAAGGTCGCTTGTGCCGACAATTGCCTTGCATTCAATTGTAAATGGGATTTTCGTAATTGGCGTCGTTGTTGGTGGCGGCTAAGCATGTGAGAAGAAAACTCATTTCATCGCGGAAGGTTTTCACAACAAGATGGAGATGTTATCGAGAAGAGCGTTTGGGTTTAGGAATTTTGAGAATTATCGAATGAGGGTTCTTGCCCTTTGCGGCTGGAACGGAGTATTTAACCGTACGGCCTAATCCGACCGCAGGACACACGTTCCCCCTTTAAGTGAGAAGAGCCAAACTTAGGAGGCGGGAAAATTTGGTCGCCCGTTCTTCCTAAACTGCATAATCCGGCAATCTCTTGAATATATTGAGTTCGATGCGCAGCCGAGGTGGGGAATTATCTCGAAATGCGCCGAATTGTACATCGCGGGGCTCTCTTTGAGGCAAATATCAGTGCAGGTGCGGAAGCCAAGAACCACGGTTCGGAACTCCTTGCGTAGAGCGGGAATTGAACTCCGCCTATCGCCATCGTTACCAGGAAAGTCCAGAAGAAAAGCCAGGGGAGTTCGCGTAGGAATCCCGCCGTATGGATTCTCGTGGCTGCGCGGTCGTCTTGTAGTGAACGCCGAAGAGATCGAGACGGTTCGGCTGATAGTCAAGCTGTGGCAGGACGGGATGAACTATACGGCCATTGCTGTTCATCTGAATGGTCATGGGATTAAGACCCGGAAGCATTCTTCGTGGGATCATTCGCTCATTAGGCGAGTGGTTAAGCGCCATCAGCAAAACCCAAATCAGGTCGAGGAGGTCATAAAATGGGAATCGAACGACTAATTCCAGTGGTTGCCATACTTGCAGTGCTCGCAGTGTCGACGGGCAAGTTGCCGCGCATTCTGAGCATAGTCCGGGTGGCTCAGTACCATTTGATTCAGGATTCACAGGCGTCGAAGTGGGGCCAAGCGATGCTTTTGTCAACTGAGACGAAATGAATGGAATGATATCTGAAAGCCCGAGAACCGCTCTTCAAGCGGAGCGGCCATAAAAGCGCCATGGGTACGTTCGTGAGGTCCGGTTATCGGATGGATCGCATGATGGTCGGAGCTAAAAGAGATGGGGAAGGCAGGACCAATGGAAACCGCAGCAAGTATTGAGAAGATGATTTACGTCATTTGTGGGCAAAAAATCATGCTTGATAGTGACTTGGCCGAGCTTTACGGAGTCGAAACCAGGGTTTTAAATCAGGCCGTTCGCAGAAATATGGACCATTTTCCAGCTGATTTCATGTTTGAACTGAATCGTGAGGAGTTTGAGCTTTTGATGTCACAAACTGTGATATCAAAAACTGATCCTCGCGGTGGTCGTCAAAAACGCCCACTGGTTTTTACAGAGCAGGGCGTCGCAATGCTTTCGAGTGTTTTGAGAAGCAAGCGTGCCGTGCAGGTCAACATTTCCATTGTGCGAGCTTTTGTGAAACTCCGACAGATTCTCATCCAGGAAGCGCTTTCGGATCGTGTGGCAAAGTTGGAAAAGGGCTCCGACAAATTGTTTCGAATCGTTTTTCAACGTTTGGACATGCTGGAACGCAATACGCCCTTGTTACCGCCAAAGCGCAGAAAAATTGGACTCAGCCAAGACTAGGTCTTGAAAATGGGCTGTTCTTGAGATTTCGGACTTTTCTATTTTTATGAACTGCGTCGAGCCAGACGCCAGTAAAAAAGTGTATACAAAATTCTTTGCAGCGAATCAGTAACGGTGTATACAAGCGGTCTTCGGTTTGTATACAAGCCTGTTGTCGTAGATGAGTTTTGCGGCTATTTCGTTCTTAACGCTTTTGAACTCATTCAAAGCGAATTCAGATCGAAAACTAAGGAGACTTACAATGAAAACTACAAACACTATCCTGTTCACTATTCTCGGACTTATGATTGCATCAGGAGCATTAGCTGAGGACTCGGGAGCTAAGCGAACACGCTATATCAATGGCTCTATTAAGGTTGAGCGTACTTGGTTCGAACGGACGGGTGATGTGAATGAAGTACGGAGAGATACTCCCTGTCATATGGAAATCAAAGTGCCGGTTCTTGACCTGCGCGATTCTATACCGCCTTCGGACTTTAATGGTCCGGGTATTTTTAACTGCAAGACACAACTAAAGAACGGAGCAGAAGCAAACGTCCAGACATTCGCGAATATCATATATTCTCCCGAACAACGGAAAAGTTTTTCTGCATCTTACTCCGTAAATAACGGGAGCGACGCGGGAAGTTCAGCTTACTTTTCAACCAAAGACATGAATTTGAGCGATATGACGCTCAGTCTTTCTGGTTCCGATCTTCTTCACCTGAATTTTCAATCCGGGACATATTTTTCGGTCACCGTTTCGGTTGAGGATGTCCAGTGAGCAGGATATCGATTTTGTTGATCTTGCTGTGCGGATTCGTAACGGGTCCGTACAGCCATGCAATTTCGAGGGTTGGAAACGGCTACGTCATCGATGAGATTTCCGAATTTGTAGCAGAGTTGCCCAAGACGATTATTGAGAGTCGTTCGCTTCCGGATAACGGGATTGTGTTATATCTGAATCCCGGTCTTGGCGATCTACTTCAGACGCATGAATTTCAAATGAATGGTCCAAAGGTATTAGAAATCAATACGTTCTCGGCAAAGTACCCGGATCTTGTTTCTTTATCAAAGGAGAACATCCGTGAGCGGCTGCTTCAAGGTCCTCTAAGCTGGACTGAACTTGCAGCTAGTGATTGCGCTCTGGCTTTTTCAGTCACCACTCAAACGGCCGTCAATATGGTCATTTTGTGGGGCAATGGAAAAGGTATCGTGCTCGTTGGACCGCGCTCGTCGTCTGTTCAGAACGCAGTTTTACAAATCTGGCAGACACTATCGTTGAAGCCCGGAGCTTGCGCGTGGAACTGAAAGAAACGAAAGTAGTTACACGTCCCGATATTCGCGAATACAGTGAGTATCGGGACGTACTTAGAAGTTTCTATTTTTATAAAAAGTTCCAGCGGTCGGGTTTCTCATTCAGGCGATTTTCTCAGATGACTGGATTGAAAAGTCCCAATTATTTGCATCTTATCATGCAAGGGAAGCGGAACCTCTCAGTTGAACTCGCGATTGCTGTTGCCAAGGTTCTCGGACTTGATACGGGCGAAAAGGCGTATTTCTTGGCTCTGGTTCGACTCGAGAATAGTCTGTCGCTCGAAGAGACCGAGTCTGCGCGCAAGGACCTGCTTGCTTCGGTCAGGAGAATTGTTACCCGCGAGATTCCTAGTGCGCAGAAAGCCGTGCTCAATAATTGGTATTACCTGGTCGTACGTGAATTGGCTTGCCTTCCGGATTTCGTTCCAGAGGGGGAGTGGGTTTCGAGGAAATTGCGCCGGGTAATCTCTGCAACCCAAGCAGATGAAGCAATTACGCTGCTCATTAAGGGGAAGCTTCTTCAGCGTGAGCCGAATGGAAAGTGGCAGATCAAAGATCCGGTGATCGACACAGGAGACAATACTCAGGACGCCAGAATACTTTCAAGCCATATCGAAACCCTGCTCGCATGGGCACGTCTCCTTCCATCGCTTTCCATAGATGAGCGGGAACTGGGAATTTTAAATATTCCGCTTTCATCAAAAAGAATCCCTGAGTTCAAAAGTCGAATTCGACGATTTCAAGATGAGATTATCGGATGGCTCCAGGACGAAGCTGAACCGGATACGGTTGTTCAACTTGGTACCTATTTGGTTCCGATCAGTCGAGCAAAGATGGACTCTTAAAAAGAAACGGCCCAAGAAAGCAATATTTTCTTGAGATGTTGCCCTGCTGGATGGGCAATTCCCATCGAAGTAGCCGGTTAAGTAACGTCGTGCTCGCACAAGCAGCTTGGGCGCTGGGCACTCCCTGTGGTTATTTTTTTGGGCCGGGAATATTAGTCAATCCTGTACATCTGGTTTTCCTAAAAACCGTATGCGAGGGTCTTACTTGATCCCGGAGGGGATTTTGGCAGATCGAATGGGCATCGTTATCCGAACTGCAAAATTTCCTCTGATCGGGGCCACCCGATTTCCATGAATTGAGGCCACCCAATTTCCTGCCAATGAGTCCAGTCGATTTCCATCGATTGAGGCCACTAGCCAGGGACGCGCCATCAGGCCAGTCTGTCCACCTATCCAAAGGTACCATTTATCCGTACCCGAACGCTGACCTCCGCTGAAAAGGTGCTGGCGTTTAGGATTTGATTGATTACGGATCGACGGA